>Ga0228711_1002768_pt1 | contig 27142 bp, 19 predicted proteins | sample MedpolnodulmetaG_2_FD_177996 | JGI IMG/M metagenome (GOLD analysis project Ga0228711, IMG submission 177996) | Root nodule microbial communities from Medicago polymorpha collected in Santa Monica, California, United States - brown nodules | ecosystem: Host-associated > Plants > Roots > Nodule... | reverse complement strand
GTTAAAACAATTAAAAAAAAAAAAAAAATCTGCTACAAGCAACCTTACGCCTAAGGCCCTCAAACAATATTTCTATACAACACAAGATAACACCCAACTATCTGTACAACAAGAATCTTCATCAAAAACTTTGATGAAATTCTCACAAACAAACAAGATAGAACCCCCACTATCTTTAACAATAATTCTCACCAAACCAATGATAAGAATTTTACAAAGAAGTAATGAAGAAATAATTGTATGGTTGTATCATATCAATATAAATTTCAAATGAATACATCTTAATGCTCAGAAACCCTTTTGGATATGAAAATATAATCAAGGTTTCATAAAATGAAAATTTGGGAGTTTTTGTAAGCAAGTGATATTTGATCTTTGAATATTTGAATATGTAAGTTGGTTAATGTTGTATTTATCTTAAATATATTTATAGAGGCTTTAGAAAATGTCCATGAAGCAATGCTACCTTTCAAAAATGGTTTAAAATAAAAAGGCACGAATTTGAAATGGTATCCATTCATAAAATTTGAAATTTTGAAAGTGGTAACCGGTTGCACTATAACGTTCTAAAAAATTTGAAATATGTAACACTGGTAACCGGTTACCATATAATGTGTAACCAGTTACACATGCTTAAAAATGATCTTCAAGAAGTTTTCAGGCATTTCTTCGTATGGGGACATATAAAAATGACTTGTGATAAGTTCAAAAAGATTTCTTGAGCATTCTAAGTTATATAGATCTTGAATGTAATGATTCAAAGATAAAGATCATACTTACAATGATTTTCACTATATAATCTAAAAGTTTTCATCTTCATCTTGTGCCTCCGTAGTTTTTCTTCTTTTGTGATGTGAGTTTGCTATCATCAAAGCCTACCCAAGTCTAAAAAGGAAATAAGATCTCTAAATCAAAGCTAGAGAAGTGAAATTTAGAGGATCCTAATCCTTCATACACACTTTATACACCATGAGAGTGATATAAATAAAGATAGTAATGTGATATCTTGTGACGTGATAGGAAGAGAAAGATAGAGAGATTGTGAGGTGTTAAATTGGTGTTAAGAAATTATAAGGGTGTGCAAATATTATAAACAATGTAAATTTAAATTTACCCGTATATATGAATTAATTATTAATACCAAGCCACATATTTGTCTTAAAATCGGTTTAATTATAATAAACCATATATAAACCAATATAAATCAAGTCACTCTAAAAATTCTTAACTATAATTTAAGACTTTTTCTAGGAAATAATTGGTTATTCTCCTTTCAAAAATAAGAACTTTTAAAAACTTTTCGCAACACAAATTTGTAACCTTAGGATATTACTAGTCACATACATCACAAGTAATTAGAGCGAGGATATTCAATTTCTCATTAAGTAATATCAAAACTCATTAAATATCATAATTAGAGTGAGGATATGCAATTTCTCAACAAAATGTAAATACTTGGTACTAAGAAAATTAATATTTGGCATGATCTTAAAATCTTGAGTCGAACATTAAAACATCATAAAGTCCTTTGTAACCCCAAGCACACGTCATGGAACGTGGTAAATGGTCATTCAAGAGATAAACATATTAAAGTCCTCATAAACTTGCTCGACTCAAATAGAATCCATATAAGTGACACACCAAAAGACAAAAGGGTGTCAGTAGCATATAACATTAGAGAATTACTAATTCGGCCACTTACAAATTCTCGCTTTAACTACCCGTGATCTAACAAGTAGATCCCCATTATCAAGCACAATAAGTGTGTGTTCTCTAACCCTTAGGATTGTCAAGCCCTACATATATGAAGACTACACAAAAAAAATTCATGTTTCGCTTAGATCATACATCCTAAAACGGGTCACTTCCTTTTCCTAAACAAACTCAGTCTAAAATATGTAGAGTGGTATTCATGGGTTAGGAATTAGACAACACTTCGCTTATTCATAATTTATGTGCATACACACTTTTAACAATTTTGACTATACAAAGTTTCATAATATGAGACTCAGATATGCATATAAGGATGATTTCACATATTTTCAAAACACATTAAAGTTCAATCAACATTGTAGGGTCTCAAATTCACATAGCAGAGTCAATCAAAATATGACAATCAATTAGAATATATTATAATTTAATATAAGAACATTATAAAATCATTTAAGATACAACATATTCATAATCGAGTCATATAGAATATAACAAAGTCATAATTGAGTCATTTAGAATATAACATAGTCATTTAGAATATAATGGTGTCATTCAAATCAATACGACATAGTAAAATTACTATTTATCACATAATTTACTACACATATTTTTAATATAAGTTACACAACACTTTAATAATGTTGTTAATTCACATTTTAACCTCTCTTGTCAATAATCATATTTATATATTTAATTCATTCAATAGAGTCTAAGAATTGCTTAAAATTTGGATAATATGGGAAGTAGACATTCTTATTTGTCACTAATTATCTTTACACAATAACTCAATCGAAATGCATCTCACAACCTTATCTTAATTGAAGCGTTACCATAACAGGTAGATTTTGAGCACAAAAGCTAGGTCATAGCGCAATTAAAAACTAGCTCTACCAATAAACAAATTAGAGATATTTGAATCATAACTTATTGAACTATAAATCAATTAACAAATGTGTAATCATCACTTACTTGAGAAAAAGATTCAATCTACAAAATCCAATGGGTTTAGTGAGATTTCATACGAGCAAAATGAGAGATATGAAGTAAAAAATCAAAAGATCAATTGATTATATGATTGTAGTGTCTTAGGCTCAAAATAAGGCCTCAATCGTCACCGTCTCATAGCCACTAATGAGAGAACAAGAAAACTCTTGATTGTTAATGAAAATTTCATTCTAGCATGTGACATCCCTTCTTTGAGCACAACGCATCTTTGAAAATCACAATAAGAGAACTATATGAAGATCAGTACACAATAACACATCTGAAAAGTGTTGGTATGCACAGAGAGAATCACAACGCAAGCATATAAAACATTTAGAATGAGTATAATAGATGTCCAAACAACACATAACTTCATTTTATTTATTACTAGCTTTTATTAAAATTCAATTATACTAACAAGGGTTAGATAACTTTTTGGTCCCTATAAATTTTTTAAATTTCATTTCAGAACTTCCTAAAATTGGTGCATCTCACATGAAAAAGGCCAATCCTTTCCCACCATGGGAAAAATGTTTTTTACCTGCAGCTGCCAGTCAAACAAGTTGGCATTGGCTTTGTTTGGTATTGTAGTTCAGACAAAAAATCATTAATGACTTATTATACTAAACTGTGAACAACATCCCCCATTTAAAAAAAAAAAGTACTATCAACACCACAAAAATCAAACTCCACTTTTTCTCCTCCTTATTCTTCAACCACACGATCAACAAACATCACCATGAAAAGAGGCTTTAAAAATAAAAATAAAAATAAAAACATGAAAGAAAATTCCACACCTTCATGTGTTTCCTAATTGATTGTTGAAGAGAGGCTTGTTATCTATCTTCTTCTGTTTGTTGAAAATTCCACACCTTCATTCACTTGCTTGCTGAAAATCTTCAGATATGTTAAACTGAACCCATTTATGCACTCATCAGATTGTTGTTGAAGGTAAAAGTTCTCATTTATCTGTAGTATGGTGTGTATTGTGAAAATCATAGAAATTATTGATTTTTAGTTGGTCTGAAAATTATTGATTTTTTTTTGTGGATTCTTCTTTTTCAAATTAATTGTTTCGATTCTGATTTACTACTTCCTTAGTTAGGCAAACATGTTATAGTTTTGAAAAGTAAATATGGTGTCTAATGCTAAGTGAATATACTGATTCGATTTTTTTTTTTGTGGATTCTTTTTAGTATGGTGTCTAATGCTAAGTGAATATGATTTACTACTTCCTCAATTAGGCAAACACGTGATCGTTTTGAAAACAACCCACCTTTAACATATTTGTCATTCTTAGAAGTCTGATAGTGAACTAAGGTTTATGCAGAGGTATAAGGACCTTGTAAGGTAAACTTTAAGATACAATAACAACGTTAAATACGTGATAGTAGAAAGTTTGTCTACGTTTTTCTTCTACGTGTTGACTAGCTGAATAAAAATTGTTTTTCTTCTATGTTTTTCTTCTATGCTTTGTCGGTAACACCAATTATGTTTTGACTGGCTGAATAAAAATAGAATTCTATCTTTGATTGTTTTTTTGGTAGAAACTGCATTATGGATGTTGGTGAAATCCTTACTGTTTTTCAAGAATGAGACCACACTACATATGGCTAGAAATAGTAGACTAATTAGAAATATTAAAGGTGAAGTGGTTCAACAAAAATTTATTTGTCATAGGGAAGACATTAGGGAGGAAAAATACATCAATTCAACATCTCGTAAGAGATAACACAAACTAGTGAGTAGGTGCGGATGTCAAGTTAAAGTACAAGTTCACATTGATGCGAGTTCCCAACGTTGGTACATTAAACTCTTTGATGATGACCATAACCATTCCTTTGTTAAGGAAAAGTTTGAGAGGATGCTTCCTACATATAGAAAGATGAGTGAGTATGACAAATACCAGATGAAGACAATTAGGAAATCAGGAATTTCAACAACCCAAATTTATGGTTATTTTACGTCTCAAACTGGTGGGTATGAAAATGTTAGTTACACTCGACGAGACATGTATAACGAGCAAAGGACGAGACATATGTGTGGAAATTCTGATGTTGAACAAGCTTTAGAGTTTTTGAAGCATATGTCATCGAGGGACAATATGATGTTTTGGAGGCACATGGTTAATGCAGATGGTTTACTCTGACATCTGTTTTGGTGTGACAGTGTTAGTCGCACGGACTACTCTGTTTTTGGTGATGTGTTAGCCTTTGATGCAACTTATAAGAAAATAAAATACAATACACAATTAGTCATATTCTCTGGAGTAAACCAACATAATTAGAGCATTATTTTTGGAAGTTCAAATGTGGGTGATGAAACTGAAGGCACATATGTTTGAATTTTGGAGAATTTTGTTGAAGCGATGGGAGTGGAAGTTCCGATCCTGGTCATTATTGATGGATATTTGACGATGAGAAATGAAATAAGAGTTTTTCCAGAAGCACATCATTGTCTTTGTGCTTGGGATCTGATACAAAACGCCACTAGCAAGATAAAAAATCTTCACTTTGTTTCAAAGTTTAAACATTGCATGTTAGGTGACATGGATGTTGATGTGTTTCAGCGTAAGTGGGAAGAACCAATTACAAAATTTGGCTTGGAAGAAAACCCCTAAATGTTGGAGATGTATCAAAAACGGAAGATGTGGGCTACTGCTGATTTTTGTGGTAATTTTTTTGCGGGTTTTAGAACAACTTCTCGATGTGAAGGTTTGCATTTTGAATTTGGAAACTATGTATCAGTTCTTTCCAACTTACTTGATTTTTTGCAACAATTTTTTCGTTCGTTGAATTACATGAGATATAGAGAGATATAGACTGATTTTTCATCTTCTTATGGTGATATTGTCGTTCAAACTCAACACCAACATTTAAAGAGATCAACCTTTAAGTTGGACACAAAGGCAATCTTTAGGCTAGTCAGAAATGTGTTAGTAAGAGCATGGTCCTTGATGATTTGTTTTAGTGCTTACAAAATTTGTTCATATTCAAACTCGTCTCTATAATATTTATTTTAGACTTATTCTAAGACAAAAAAAAAAAATCAAATAGTCTACACATATATCAGTATGTCTTCAAGAAATCATTCATTTCACTTTCATCACATGGCATATTGGCATGCACATATTTAACCATCTTCTTATTCTAAAAGCTTATAAGGTTAAGCTATTAGATAACCCTAATTACACTCCTTAATTCCCTCCTTAACAACTAAACCTAGCTTCCTTAAGAAGCTTGTACAATTGCAATTAATGAGATTCACCCATTAGCCTTGGTGACTTTCTGCCTTCTATATTTGAATTTGAATTTTCCTCCCCCCCATCATTAAATTGGCCCTTATATCAATTAGTCTATTAGGTATGTTGCTACAACTTGCATCTAATAAAACTTGCACATCTAAAAACATGGTTTTTTTTTAAGGAGAAGCTATGCTAATAGTTAGATATTCAATAGAACTTGATTAAATGTATTCAATATACGTCTTAATTATTATTTTTTTGTTAACAAGTATATATGTAAAGCATATAACAAAAAACACCGTTATTTATTTTCAATTTTATATATAGATTGAAGCAAACAACACTGCTATTTTAACCATTTATATTGTTGACATATAATACAACAAAAAAATTACCCAAGATCGATCCTCAAGTATATATAGTATAGAACTGATATCTCTTAAAAATTTCCTTCCACGCGTATTTTTTTTAAAAAAAAAGATTCACATACATAGATTATATTAACATAGTTTATAGTGATAGGGAAAATTTTATGCGAATTATTTTGAACAGATAATTTTTTTTTTTAAAAGGGCGCAAACAGATAATATAGACATCAAAATAACTTAAACCCTATATATAGGTATCAATCAAAATTTGAAAGATGGTTACTAACATTAGGTTCATAGTATTTTTTTCAAAAAAAAATTAAATAGGCATAATCATAGTTCACGACATTTTTCTCTTTCTATATCATGGTTGGATATTTTATTTAAATATATATTAGTAAACTGAATCAATAGGTGTGCAATTAACCTGTACAAATTAAAATGAGTTTTTGGAAAGAACTTTTAATAGCTTAAGAGAATTCCACTAATCAGCCACTCACGCATTGCTTTGAAATGTACAAGGCAGGGCAAAATTTTTGAGATTCCCATTATATGCCTAATTTATGGAGAACTAGATCATAGAGATACTTTTTTTAAGGAGAGCATGGAGATACTTATCATGCTTCTGTTGACTAATTATTATTATTATTATTATTTTTGGCAAGTTACTCACTGATTTGTAGCTACTATAGATGTAAATGCATTTATCTGCTAAGGATAAAAAATAGGGGTACCAATTCATAATGGTTTTATTTGCAATGATTATTAATAAGAGTCAAGGTCGATCACCAAAAATATTGATATATACCTCTCAACGTTGTGTTTGCACGTGTTTTGTTATACGTTATGTTAAGGATTATTTTAAGAGCAGAGATGAAGGAATTAATCATCAATAAAGACGATGACGATACTAATGTAACATCAATTGTGGTATTTAAAGAAGTATTCTATATTTTATAATAACTATGACTATATATCGTATAATATATAAACAAAATGACCCCTAACATGTTATGATTAAAGTGGATCAATTTTTTTTAATACAAGAAATGATGTGGATCAATGTTTATTACTTTATTACATTAAAGTGAATTTCTGTTGAGGGAATTAAAGTAAATCTTTTATTATCTTTATATAATTATGTCGGTATTTTTAGTCGAAAGGACCCATGCATCGCACGGGTCGGCGGTCTAGTAAGTAGAAATACGTGTTGAAATTCTGACTTCTGGGTGTTTCACCTACTTATTAAAAACTTGGGATACACGTGAATTTATGTACTAATCTTCATGACATATACCAAAATTATTCAATCTTAACAATGATAGTTTGCAAGTACTACATCAACAACCACAATGCAAAAGTTTTGAATCCACAAAAAATGTCATGCATTGATCTTACTGTTACACATGATTTTGTATTTTTTTAAAAGTTTTCCTTTTCTACAAAATAATATAGACAATGTTGCTTCAAAATTTCTTTAAAAAATTTGCTTAAATGAGGGGAGACAGTGAACTAGAGGATAAAGGAAAAGTATTTAAACAAATAATCAGCTGTTAAGAAAAAAACTATTTGACTAATGAAAAAAACAAACCTCTTTAAAAAAACCCACAAAAACCAAACGTAAATAGCATAAAAAACAAGGGGTGTACACAGGTGTGGGTCCACCCGCGGACCTAGCCACCCAAACCAACCCAACCCAACCCTAAATTTACCCGAAACTAGTATGGACGGGTCTAACCTGACCCAACCCGCATGAACCCATTAGCTTTGGTTCGGTTATTGGGTTTTAGCTTACACCCGTATACACATATAACCACAGTTGTTATTTTTTAATCTGAGCTAAGCCCAACCCAAACCCAATGTTGAGCCCAAACATAGACACAATAAAACCTTGTTTTCTTCAGTCTTCTCTCATTTCATTTTCCCAAACATAGAAACTGTAGCCGTCGGCTTTAAAGTTCCCTCTTCTCAATTCAATCAGTTCAAAACTTTAAGTTCCCTTATTAGTTCTCTCTTTCTCCGACCAAGTAACAATATTTTCACTTCTCAGTTCTCACATGGTTATGATATTAGTTCCTTTTTGTATTTTGATCATTAGGTTTTATCATGTCATCACCTTATCCCTTTATATGATTATGTTCTTCTCTTATGAGATTAAGTTTGATCATTTACAAATTTTGATTGTTTTTTACTGGTGTTACTTCAAGCTATTTATATTTTAGCTTTTAACTTTTTGGTATATTTATTTATACAAATTTATAAGGATTTTTTATTTTTTTAATAAAATTAGAGAATAAAATTGTAGTTATGAGAGATGCTAAATAGTGTGAAGTACCCTTTCACAAAATTTCAGTAACGACAAAACGGATACCTTCTCATCAGCTAATTCAGTAGAGATTAACTTAAATCAATAAAAAATAGTTAAAGAGAAGTTGACAAAAGAGGTATATAGTTATTCATTGATCAAAATTTAACTATGGTTGAATTTCTGCACTACGTTGCTATAAAGTTGTTTTCACTTATTCGTGGACACTTAATTCGTCCTATTTAGCATTTATCTGTAGTTATTTGGTATGCAATTATACTTTTTGTATATTATTTGATGTTATTTTAATGATGGTTGTTCAAAATTGTTGTATAAATGAAAGTGGAGGGAGTGCAAGTAGCTCACTTACAACCAGAACAAGAAGGGGCTGTAACTGAGGTACGAGTTGCTACAACGGTAAGCAAACCAAAAAAAGATCCCCTCAAAGGCGTTCTAAAGGTTGAAAATATTTTAATATGGTTGAAAATCAGGTTGTGTTGTGGGAAAGAATACGTGGCAAATAGTTCTACTCATGGCACAACTAATTTGGGAAAAGATTTAAAGATGTGCTTAAAAAACCCATATAGGGTAGTTGATAAAAAAAACAAAAGACAATAGCCACTGGAACATGAAGTGAGGATGATCCTAATAGTGTTAGTTTGAAACTAGTTGATTTTAGTCAAGATAGTACTAGATTGGCACTTGCGAAGATGATAATTATTGATGAGCTTCCTTTTAAACATGTTGAAAACGAAGGATTTAAGATGTTCATGGGTGAGGCTCAACCAAACTTTAAAAGTTCTTATCATGTTTCCATTGCTAGAGATTGTTTAAGGTTGTACTTTGATGAGAAAGAAACATTGAAATCTTTGTTGTCTGCAAATAAACAAGTGGTATCTCTTACAAATGATACTTACATCAATTCAAAACATAAATTATATGTGTGTGACAACTCATTATATTTATGATGAGTGAGTTTTGAAGAAAAAAATATTGAGTTTCAATTTAATTGTTGACCATAAAGGTGAAATCATAGGAATAGCCTTAAAAAATTGCATGAATGATTGGTATATTAGATCTATTTGTTGTGTTACTGTTGACAATGCAAGTGCTAACAACTTGACTATTAATTATTTAAATAGAGGCATGGGTGTTTGGAATGGTTACACTTTGTTTAATAGAGAGTACTTGCATATGAGATGTTGTGCTCACATATTGAACTTGATTGTACTTGATGAATTAAAATATGTTGATGCATTAGTCCGAAGATTTAAGGTTGCATGTAAGTTTGTCAAGAGTTCTCCTAGTAGGTTGGTCACTTTCAAGAAGTGTGCATATTATGTAGGTGTATGTTCTAAAGCAATGGTAACACTTGATGTAGTAACTTGGTGGAATTCTACCTATATTATGTTGAACATTGCTGAAAAATATGAACATATGTTTTATTGTTTAGAGCATGTTGATGCTGCCATTGTTACTAGTCTTGGTGGTGAGTCAGGAGGATGTCTTGATCATGATGATTGGGAACGTTCCCGTGATTTTTGTGAAGTTCTTGAAGACTTATTATGATGCAACTCTTTTTTTTTCTGGGTCATTGCATGTTATTGCTAACTCTTTTTGCAAGCAATTGATGGAAATTCAAAAAACATTGGATAAATGGAGGCACAATGTTACTGATCCAATTTTGAAAACCATGACTCCAAACATGCAAGTGAAGTTTGACAAGTATTGGGAAAGTGTTGCAATAAATTATCTTCTGTTTGTTGCTATTTATCTTGATCCCTCTTATAAGCTTGAGCATATTGAAATTTGTACTCAAAATGTATGGTGAATATAAGTCAAAAGTTATGGTGAAGAAGTTGACAAATCTTGTTGACAGATTGTTTGAGCATTATAAGGTTTTGTATCTTGTTTCTCTTGAAAGTGGTGGTTCTAATGCCTCATCTTCAAACAAGGTATCTCAATCTAGAGCTGAAAATGAAGAAAATGAAGATTGGGACAAAATGTTTCGAATGAGAGTGAAGAAAAAACAACGGAAGGTACAAAAAAATGAGTTGGTAAGGTATCTAGAGGATGATCCTGAAGATGATGTTTTTACATTTAATATTCTCACTTTTTGGAAAGTAAACTCAAATAAATATCATGTTTATTCCCACATAATTCGAGATATATTGTCTATTCTTGTATCCATAATATTTTCTAAGTCAGCTTTTAGTACTGGAGGTCGAGTCCTTAACTCATTTTGCAGTTCATTAAATCCCTCTACTGTTGAAGCTTTGATCTGCACCCAAAATTGGATCAAATCTCCCATGGTCATTGATTTAGAAGCTGAGTTGGTTGAAGTGGAAAAGATCGAGTTAGGTATGGATACTTTGTTTTTAATTTTAAATATATTCGATTATAGTTTTAAAAATATTTGTTAGTAATTGTTTATGTTTAAATTTTTAGAGTTGGCTGGATTAGTTAATATTGATTTTGGCGTTACAACAGCTGAGCTTAACATAATCACTAATACCGAAAATTAAGGTATCTGTTGGTGTTGTATTAATCTCTTATTATTTGTTGTTATTGTTGTGCTTAGCTAATTTGTTTAATTATTATTATGTTTAGTAGTGTTCGAGGGATTTACTATTGTTCGTATTTTGTTACTGTGCTGCTCTAGATTTGCTCTTGTTGATGATGTTTGCTTGACTACTATTGAATTTGTTGTTGCTGTGATGTGGCTGAATTTGCTATTGCTGGTGATGTTTATTGTGCTGTTACTGGATTTATTGTTGCTGATGTTGTGTTTTTTTGTTTGTTGTGTTGCTACTGGATTTACTATTTGCGATGATGCCACTACATTTTTTGTTGATGCTACTTCTTTTGCTGTTGCATTATATAATTTTGCTGCTACTGTTTTTGCTTTTGTTGAAGAAGTTCTATGCTTTCTGAATTTTGCTACTATTATTAAGTGATTCGTACTATGAATGAATGAATTTTATATTAATTAATGAAGAATTAAGGGTTGTGGAATAAAGTGCTACACAGGATATGGCTTATGAACGAACAAATAAATTAAGGACTATATATATATATATTCTATTTTACGAAAATTTGCAGGGAAATAAAATTTAGTATTATTTTGTGCATATAAATATAACCAAAAAAATATTTTTATAATTGAATAGGCACTCATGAACCCAACCCGAACCAACCCAAAAAAATTAGTTCGTTCGAATCTGGCTATGTAAATGCGGGTTCAATGTTGAATCCAACCCATGAATTGATCAACGGGTTGGGTAACGGGTTAGGCCAAAACCTACCAAACCCAACCTATGTACACCCCTATCAAAAACAAAGAAAGAAGCAAGCAAAATAAAGAAAGAAAGTCACATGCTAGAAGCTCACCTCTTTCAAATCATGAATAAACTGTTTCAAAGTGCCAATTTTCTTCATGACATCTTCCAAAGTAAGAACTCCAAAAGTAGGAATCTGAAAAACATTCTCAATGCGTGTGGTCTTTGTAACATAACATTCACTGTCAGCATCATATAAAAAATGTTGTTCATTCATACTTGAAAAAAATATATTTTAGAAGATGAACAAAGACAAAGCGAAACATGTTTTCTTTCAAGAGTTGTTATTTTAGAAGTTCAGAGCATTAACATACCTGGTGTTTTCATCCAAGAGTTGTTGATGTTCATCATATGAAGCATGCACCATGTTTGGATCCATTAGAAGTGTCACTTAGTATCTTGTTTTTTTCCTTCAATATTTGATGTTGTATGTAAAGTGTTAGACACCGTACTGAAAACTGACGTTTAACTTAGAAAAACTTGCTCTAAAAAGGTCATTTAACTTTGTATAGATTAGCTGATGTGTCAAGTTGTGATAGGTCACAAGTACAACTTGTAAAAAAACATTTAGTTACAACTCTCCAAGGGCAGTAAAAGAAAGTAACAAGGGAAGCATGTTTTCTGCAAGGTAGTACAAAAGTTTCAATATAACAATGACATAAACATCATTTCAGTTGCATATAGATAAAATAAGACTTTTTCAAGTACAAACCATTGCATATAGATAAAATAAGACCTTTCAAGTATAATCCTTTGTAGTTAAAATTCAAGTAAAATAAGTCTGTTTCTCATCACATTACTAAAGAATCCTTGTAGTTAGATCAAAGAGAAAAGAGAACCATGAATGGTGACCATTTATAACAAAGAAAGAATGACATATTTGTTACATTTTAATTGAAATCTCTATTTATGGTGTTTAAGAAACAATTTTTCAATTCCTGATAAACAATATTAGACTAACTAGTTAACTAATAAACAATATCCATAAACAATTAAATTGACTATGTACAATAATCAATTTCTTCAACATGTTGAAGCTGAACTTTTAAACCTTTAAGTGAATTGTACATCACTATGATCTTCCTCTCACTCAAAACCCTGAATGTGCATGAGGCTAGTTGACAAAAACATAACATTAGATTCAATGTAATTGTAATACATACATACTTATATAAGAGTTGGCATTAATTTTTAACTAACATTTCTGTTTGAATTAATTACGGTGGTTGTGACCATTTAATTAAATCAATTAGTCCAAATGAAATTTAGATTTTATTAAGTCTGTTACAAGAAACCATACTAACAAAGTTTTTGTGAACAAGAAACCAAACTAATAAAGTTAAATCTACTTACCCCTAGTGTATACTAGCTCTTGAAGTCTAGTTTAGATGTTCAATGTGTACATATATATGACTGAGATATGACTAAGCATGGTAAAGTGGGAAAAGTACTGTACACTATTTCAAATGATAGAGACTCAACAACACACATATGTTCAACACTAAACCACCATTTATAAAATAATATATATTAAAAATAAAAATATCAAATTACAATTTTTTTTATATAAGTTTTATAGTATGGTTGGATTTACCCAAATTTTATGCAACAACTTCATACATATCTCCATCATCTTCAAGTGGATTTTCAGATTTAAGAACTTCAAATGGATTTCATTGATAAGGTGAATTTCATTTTCCCAAAATTTTGCAGATTTCAGACAAAACCTTCAGCTTAAGCAACAAGAAGTAACATGAGTTCATTGATAAAACATTACATAACATCACAACATCAATAACTTAGCCTTAAAACAGACACTGACTATCACAAACAAAGAAAAATACACTAAAATCAGCAACTATTGACAAATCCTATGTTAACAATTACAAACAGTACCAACAAGACCATAATTATTTTTTCACAGACCTATTTGCAATTAACTTAAGCGTAAGCTTACCATTATTCTTCTTCTTCAAGCTTTCTACAACTTCAATTGCGAGTGCACCAACTTCAGATTCAACCTTATTATCATGTTCTTCAAAGTCCTTTACCTCATCCTCCCAAATGAACATCCCACAGTAAGTTGGTGTCTTCAGAATAAACAAAAAAAAACAAATGTTTCAATTTAATGTATCCAAACACGGTCAATTCTATAACACACTTTGTACTTTATTGGTAGAGAAATATTAACCACAATTCACTTTTTTAATTGATCCTTGAATTTGAATTTATTTTATATTTTATGTGGCTAGATCTTGCGGTAATGAAGATGATTGAAAAACATTGAGAAAAAGTGCTTTGCGACCTTGATAGCGTACTTCAGACAAAACCAAATTGTTAAGCCAATGTCTTCTTCTACTCTAAAATCAATTAATTAAAATAAATGTTTGATTTAAAATTTATTAAAACAAAGGGTTAGTTAGTCCCCGCGATCTTAGCTAAGTTGGTAGGGATAATGCATAATATATGTAAGGTTTGTGGTTCGAATTCCGGACACCATCAAAAAAACAAAGGGTTAGCATAAAATTGAATACCAGTCAAGATGAGCATCTCCAAAGTATCCTGCCAAAATTTGGATTTTCAACGGCAAGAATTGTTGACTCGATCTTTCATGTCGGGAATGTATCTAGGTTATGGGTCGAATTAGACGGTCGATGGTGATAGCGTTTAGAGAAGAAATGGTTTTGGGTCAATGATGATTTAAGATCAAAATGATGGTGACGGTGACAGCCGATTATTTGTTGGGGATTGGAGAAAGACTGGATATTCATACGCGTTATTTGTTGTTGGATCTAAAAAAATGTGATTTTAGAGAATAGAATTTTGTTTTAGTGCCACTTGGCAGGTTTCTGGACATTTGATATACCTAACATTTTTTTTTGGTCATTTGATCTATCTAATGTGAAATAAATATTTTAAACACTTATTAAAATCAAATTAAAAAATACCTAAGACCTTAACCCTAGCCCTAACCCTAAATACATATACATTGGGTTTAAAACTGTATTTGAACTAGTCTAAATTCAGTTAAAAGTTAAGACACAATCTTCAAGCAACTAATCTTTAGTTGGATAATACTTAGTGAACTAATCTATAATCAGTTAATAATTAGGACACAACCTTCGAGCAAGAGTTAATTGACAGTAGTAACACACTAACACTTTTTGTGGATCATGTTGCACCGACACTTTTTGTGGTCAATTTTGAACCGACACTATTTGACCTTCATCTCATATCTAAAACATCAAGTCTTTCTTTTCTTACTATCTCATCTCTTAGACCTTGCCTACTCAAAAAACTTTTGCAAAATTAGAGTTTTACATAACATTAACTCAGCTGAAGAGCTACCTTGACAGCATCTTTCGTTTTGTTAATGATAATCTAACTATGTCGTTAGTTGCACATCGTGTCACTTACATTGGTCATACACGTTTGGCAGAAGATAACGAAAATGGTCACAAATGTCATTTATGGTATGTTCTTCAAGATGATGATGATGTACACTCCATGTTTGATGATTCCCTTAAACAAGGTATTGGTTCTGGAAGAACAAATGAGAGCAATGGAAGTTACAAATGAAGCTTATGTTGTAAGTCTGAGTCTAAAGACCATAGAGTCTGAAGTCAAGAACCTGGAGTTAGTTAAATTTCGTTATTTGAAGACACAAGTCAGCAGAAGGAATAAAAGCCTGGAGCAACGACTATTTCAGAGGAATTAGAAGGCATTAGATGCTTATCCACTAAAGAGCGCAGGAAAAGGATAATAATACAATTGTACAACCACTACTCCACTCTCTTACCTGCACATAGTACTACTACAAGTGTGTCCACGCTGATTAATTCTACAAACAAGGAACAGATTTCAAATTGTTCCCTCCTAGGACATTAACCAAATAAACCAACAGATCATTGGTGATGATGAAGCTTCAACAACGACTCTTTTGATGTGTTGGCACTTCTACAACGTATCAATCATACCTCTATATAAAGGAATGAAGACTTAAAGATTTGTAGAGATTCAACAATAATTTACTTGTGCCAAAACTTTGCTGAAATTGTTGCACATCAGTTCACTTAGAATTTCTTATAAACTTTCATATCTTAGAAGTTCTAGAATCTTAAGAGTCTGTATCTGATTTGTATTGTGAACACCACTGATTGTATATCAAGTGTTCAAACCAATCATTTTTCTTTGTAATTTGGTTTGTTTAGAAGTCCCTTGCTTTTGTGCTTGAGCATAGGAAATCTTTTGCTTGTGTGCTTGAGTATTTGAAGTCTCTTGCTTGTGTACTTGAGCATTTGTAATCAGATTCTGATTTTAGTGAACTCTCTTTGAAAGTGCAAGGGGGGCAAGACTACTTCCAGATTGTGGAAGGAACTTGTATATCTGCTTGTGTCTTTCTCTTCTCTCTCTATCTTTACTTTATCCGCTGCATTAGACTTTGAACATTGTTTCAGGATCTGAACTTTATCTGACTCTGAACTCTGGACTTAGTTGAAAAAGAGGAAAAAGCTAGCAAAATTCAACCCTCCTTCTTGTGTTTTTCTCACCTTCAAATGGATCTCGAATAATGAAGAGTAGCTGTCATCTTCTAAAGTTTTTGTATAATGCACATCATTCTCATTTGAAATTCAAAGATGATATATTGTTTTTGCATTTCTAAATAACTGTAAAAGTGGGTACATTTGATATCAAATACATGGATGACAACCATGAGTTTTGATAGCTTGACATTGCCTTTGGGGTACACATGTTAATGACTAATTTTTTCCTTGTGTTATTGTACATAATCAAACATTGGATATTTCTTAGACAAATCAACAATTGCTGGTGTACGTGGTTTTTTTGTTTCAGCACCGCTAAGATTCGAGGAAGTTATTAGAACTTAAGAATTAATTGGGTTTGATATTTTGTAGACCATCAAGTTAATAGAAGGTTATATCCTATTGGATGATTGATAATACTTTGATATTTCGTTAGATATTGTATGTTTCTGATGGAACTATTGGTGTTTTCAAATTGAATTGTACCCTAGAATGATTCTTTTGAAATTGTTATGACACAATTTAATGTGCTATAAAGATATTAAAATCGCAGAAGAATATTGTAAATAACATTCGTCGCACATTATTTATTTGTGACTAAAATTTTATATAAATTTATCCCAACAAATAATTTAAAAAATAAATAAATTCAACCCAATCTGGGACGGAATGTAAGTATTTTGTTGCAAACATCGGGACATAATTTGAGATTTTTGTCGCAGTGTTGGGACAAAATTAAATAGTTGGGATAAAACAATTAATTACAATCTATCCCAGATTCCGTCCCAAACGTGCGATGAAAGATGAAATTCCGTCCCCAAAATATCACGACAACAAAAATTGCGACGAACATATTTTTTCCAAAATTCTGTCCAAGATTTCAATTGGGATGGAAATTTACACTAATGTGCAACAGAAATTTCCGTCCCAAATCAATGTTTTTCTTGTAGTGTTATGCTCAATGGATTTTTTCTTTAAATTTTTTGTTTTGAACGTTTGATCAATCTATGTTGTGACTGTCATTCTGTTTCTTTTTACAACTACATTCATCGGTATGTTTGATGTAAAAAATTGTTTGTGTTGTCTATTAGTTGTTTTTTCATTGTAAGTCTACTGCATGAAGGATTAGATCTGAACATATTGAATACCAATCAGGCCTAAAAAGGGAAAATAAACAATTGAATTCAAGTAATATTTTTGTAACTATCAACACTAAATGATATTTTCTATTCATGTTTACCACATTGTAAATTTTCTAAGCAAGAGTTTTTAATTTTTTTAAAACTTTTTATCAACATTAAATATTCCATAGTAATATATTGAAATATTTCATCAATGCTCTATGCTCCGACATACTTTAGAAGTCAGAAATTATTTAACCAAATTTATCTATCGAAAATTTTACTCAATGTTTTTGTCATATGTGGTGAGGTAGAAATCTGTAACGTGGGGGTTTCAATATAATGTTCATCTGGGCTTGATGCTTTTCAGTTAGCATTACATAGGCCCATTACTTACATAGGCCTAAAATTGTGTAGAAAGTCCAATAAATAAAATAACATTTTCCCTATACTATGTGGGGAATTTTTGTAAAATGTTGAAAAAGAATCAACCTTCCCTTGTGAAATGTCACCTCTAAAGTTTTCTTCATTTTTGGGTTCTCAAAATATTTTCTATCACCATATTTTGTTTTGACTTTTAATTTATATCATGTGCATCCTTCATATTTTTTTGAATGAGGTTCTTTAACAAAATATGAGTTAAATATGCATTTTTAAGCGTCAAAAATATAAAAAAAGTATATTTAATTCATCTCTTATTAAAAAAGTCTAAATTTTGCAAGAGAAAATTCCATAATATATTAACATGACTACCAAAATTTTTTTTGAATGATACACATGAGTTGACTTAAAATCAAGAACAAAAAATGGTGACATAAAATAGTTGGAAGACTAAAAGCGAAATTTAAAAATTTATAAAGACCCAAAACTTATTTAACCCTATTAACAATGCACACATATCCTAAAGACCACTGTTAAGTATACATATGATTGATGCTGCCTAAAAAGCAACTAACTTAGACACATTGATTCAACTATTATGGGTCAGACGGTCAGTGCAACAAGCAAATCGGAGAGTCTAGTCAATGTGAATCAATAAAACAACTGGAACTTCTTTGTGGTGCTCCACATTTCTATAAGACCTTTCTATTGACATTCTCCAAGGTCTCATATCCCGTCAACTGTAATTAGGGTGTTCACAATGTGATTTGAAACAGTCTTAATTCCCAATTCCTCACATTATTATTATTATTATTATTATTATTATTATTATTATTATTATTATTATTATTATATTACAATTTTATCATTCCTTGTCAACAAAATGGAAAATGCTGGTACTCAGAAAAATTGAATAAGTAACCAAATTTACTTATGTGATTTGATTCAGGTTGGTTTAGAAAAAGTGATACAAAATTCAATCTAATCCGAACGACTTTAACAAAACAACATCAGCACATCCAATAATATTCAATTTTGTACGATTTTTGCCTTTTTTTTATATCAATTTGCAGTTTGATTTTGGATCAGTTTAAATTTGAACACTCCTAACTAATAACTACCATTATACCATATCTATTTTGTAAGTCATAACGATTTAACTTATGATCAACAATCATCCTTAGAGCACACCTAGCCTATAATCTACGACTAGTACATATTTTTTAGGGGAATCTACGACCAATACATGATAAGACATAATTTTATCATAAACAATGATATAAAATAAACATAATCCTCAACATCATCACATTCTTTTTAAGAAACTAAACTAACTCATCTGAATTGGCATCAAGGAGAATCGAACCTGAGATTTTGAGGAGAAGCATACTCTAATATCCCAAACTAACACCACCGAACTAACTCAAATAGGTTCAACATCATCACAATTAGACAATTACATTGATGAATAAAAAACCAAAACAATAGAAAGACTATTAAAAGTAAAAATAGTTGATATATCACAAAAGAGACATGATATTTTTTATAACTATTTTGAGACAACTTTTAAGATAACTCTCTGTCATGCCTATATATATATATATATATAAAATAAAAAAAGGAAAAAATATGTTATCCCAAAAGTTATCCAAACATCATTTTTCATCACAAACACAACAGAAAGACATACTTGGTTAACACTGAGGTGTGGATAGAAATGCTCGCATGATATAATACATGGCTAAATCAATTATGCTTTATATTGTCAACTCAATGTCTAATTTACTTTTATTATCAATATTATTATGGATAAACCTTTCCATTTCATAGTACATACTATGAGGCAGACATTGGAGATGACAACCTCAATTATTCCATTTATCAACCCAAACTGCTTCATATTATATAATACTTTTGGTATTTGTCACAAACAGTAATTAATAAGATCCACAATATATAAGTACAAACACGAGATTACACATTACTAATAGAGGATAAAAACTTAAAACAGCCCAAATAATTCTTCTTTTCCTTTCACAGCTCTAGAACTAAATCTGCAATATGCATAGAAAAAACAAGTAAGAACAAACAAAGACATATATAGGCGTGCTAAAAGTAGTAGGCAAGGTGTAACAGAATATGGGCTCCAGCCTCAAAGTGGCATATACAAGAAGCATCAGTTGATACTTATCAATTGGCTATATCCCACAAAAGAAGGGATATATTTATCAATGGACTTCTAATAAAAGAAAATTGTTCTTCACTCTTTTAAAATTGATCATTCCTTTGATTCAGCGGGAATGGACTCACGTTTGGTATTTTTTAGCGGTAGTTAACTCACGCTGACACTTTTTAGATCGGTTCAATAACTTTTTAAGTCGGATCAACCGATCTTAAAAGTGTCTGCGTGTATTAACTACCGTTGAAAAATATCGAGTGAGTTAACTTCTATTGGATCAAAAAAATGAGCAATTTTTTTTTGTGATCCAACAGAAGTTAACTCACGCTCCTAATAATATTTTTTTTAAAATGAGCAATTTTAATTTTAAAAGGGAGAAAAATAATTCTCCTAATAATATAACATAAGAGTAGAAAGTTGATACTTAACTACCATATGTTTCATCTCATTGAGATAGACACTAACTCTTAACATTTTTTTTAACTCGACTTTTTATTAGTTGAAAATTATATGAGCTCATCAATTTATGTGGAACTCACATGAATTTTTTCAATAAAAAATGAATGTTGAAAAAAAAATGTTAAAGCAAACATTGATAAGACTGTTCATCGAAAATCAATCATTTTATTTATGATTCATCATTTTCAAAGTTATCAATGAGGTTTTCCACACACCACTAGTGATTCTTTTCTTCTATGTATTGTTCTTTTTTGTCATTTTTCTTTTTGTGATATAGTGAAAGGAGGAAGGAGGAGGATACAAGTAGGGCTTTCTCATTATTGTTGTAAGTAAAAGAATGCATGTGTACATTATAATTATTTTCAGGTGTAAACAATATGCTACAAAATATGAGGTAGACATAGCATATGGAAAAATAATGTACACTTACAATCTGCATCTGTTTTGATCCAATGCTCCCTGTAAGAAGATGAATCTTCTTCTGGATGCACAAGGTAGCCTTTGTTGGGACCTCCATCATTCATATTTTTCTTCTTGTTCTCATTCTTTCGATGTTTACCAGATTTGTGTCCAACTGTTGAATTTTCTGGATGAACTTTTTTCCGGAACATATGGAGAATCTAGAAACCAAACCAAAACTTATAATCATGATCAGAACAATACTATTTATCTACCAAAGACTATAAATAGTGATGTGAATAGATCAGACGGGCTTACAGAGGCCTACGGCATAACCTAAATTAGGTTAAACTTTTTTCATAAACAAAGAAGGCCTAGACTTTTTTAAAAGACTATTTAACTTAAAATGTTAGGCCAAAGACCATTTAAAAAACCTATCAGACAACCTACTTAGGTAAATATGAGTAATATTGTAAATATTTTGTAAAAATAAAATAAAAAACATTATTCCTTACCGTGAATTTTAAATTATCCTTATAAAATATTCAAATTTTGTTGATTGCTCTTTATGTGTTTCAAAATTTGCAAATTAGTCCCTACTTTTTTCAAATTTTGTAAATTGGTCAATGTAACTTTTTAAATTTTGCAGATTGCTCCTCCAGCCTCTCAAAAATTTAAATTTCATCCAAACTTTTTAAAACTATCATTTTAAACCACTTTTCTTATCCTATATATTTATATTTTTACTCCAAAACTTTTAAAATTTATATAAACAAGACAATCTTAGTCCTCGTGAGCTTAGTTCAGTTGGTTTGGACAATCCATAAAATAAGATCCGGGGTTCAAACCCCGACCATCACCAAAAAGAAGACAATCTTAAAAAAAACAATTGCCCTATCCTAACAGCAAAAATTACAAATAAAGAAAATTAAATTGAAGTGTTTAAATTACTTAAAATTCCAAATTCTAAAATTTTCATTTACCTTATTATAACTTTAAAAAAAAAAAAAAACAAAATAGCTATGTCACGATAATTTTGTCAAACTCACGAACGATTCCAAACATGCATTTGTTAAATAAACATAAAATTAATGTTTAGCTAACATTAGAATCAATATACACACCTTATTGAGTTTAGTCTCTGCTGAAGCAGAATCAACATTTCCACCATTCGTAGATGAAGAATTTTTAGAACATGAATGAAACATTCTTTTTTTCAGCTTTTCTTTCACCATATTCAAAGCAGAATATTTCTCAGAATCCCTTTCATTTCTCTTATCAAATTCTTTTTCAAATTTCATTCCAAAAGAAATCTCATCAGCCAATTTACTTCTCTGAAAAAGTTCACCTAGTGAAGTCCTATGTTCTTTCTTACCAACACTAGTAACTGCTGTTTCAGACATTTCAACAGCTGTTCCAAACAAATAACCTTGTAATGGACAAACAGCATTTGTGTCTGTTCCTTCAATTGGTTTTCCACTTATTGTTACTATGCTGACATGGCTACTTCTTCCAGTGCTGACATGGCTACTTCTTCCTGTGCTGACATGGCTGTTTCTGCTTGAAGAATCATAGCTTAGTACATCATCTTTTGTTTCAGCACCAAGAACTTTCTCTAACTCATCATTGATGAGTTTGAGATCATTTTCAGTTACTTCGTCTTCGTTTTCATTTTCGGTTATGGTTTGAACTGAGATTGGAAAAGATGGTGTTGATGGATTTGATGAAATTGGTTGGTCTGATCCAAGTGTTCCAATTGCAAGGAAGCCAGGGAAGAGATCAAACATAGCATCATCATCTTGTGATTGTCTGCCATATTCTTCTTCATGTTCTTCTCTTGTTGATTCTAGACCAGCAAATGATTTTCTGAAATTGTTGTGAGGTTTTTGTGTTTGTTTGTTAAATCTGATTCCAAGATTAGGTTTTTGATGATAGTTTTGTTCTTCATCAAGTGATGGTTGCCCTGATAGACAATTGCAAGAATTTCCTGTGATAGAGAAAACTTGATTTTAATTAAAAGTGAGTTGGTAATATGGTGTATATTTAACTACGTTAATGTGAAAGTGAGTAGTATCGTATATTGTGGTGTGAAAATTACTTTTGGAAGCAAAAGTCATAAATCCTATCTTCAAATTAGGACCGGTTTTAAACAACAAAAAAAGTCAATCATATTTAAAGACCTTTAAACGTGACAAATTTTAAGTCTTCGTTCTCCCAAAGGTGAATCCAAATATGCATTTACAGTCAAAATATGAATAGGAACAAAAGGGGATTTGTTGAACTGAAAAGTTCAGAGTCACACATCATTGGGATTTGCTAAATGTGAATCCAAACAAGCTAATAGTTTTAACAACGTTTAAAAAAGTGTCTGCCTATTTGGATAAGAGTAATACTAAGATCAGTGACTTACCAAGAAATTATCATGTTAGATATAAAAGATTATTTGAAACATTATACTTTTTTATGTTGATTTATTTTTATCAATACTTCAAATTTAGCACATAACTTTATTCAATGGTTGTTGTCAGGTAACTTGTCTTCTTGGGCTACATTTATGTTCATGTGCATGCAAGATCATATTATAGTTTAGTTCTCCTTGGCTACATACTTTTGTTCCAAACTCATCTATGATTGGTAAATTCATTGCTCATGCTCTACTAAGAGTTTTTACTATTTTATTTTGATGGCGATCAAGGTTATGTTTGAATTGAGTTATTGGAATTTGTTTATTCTCGTGAAAACTTGTGAAACTGAGAGAATTTATGAAAAAAACTTATGATATATTCATGAGTTGTTTTCATTTTGTTTTCATAAACTCATTAAATAACATACGAAAGCATAAACAATTTGACTTTATTTTATCTTATATAGTAGAAATAATTTATATATAAGTACTTATATGCTTATGTTATACATGTTTAATGAAGTTGTTTAATGCATGTAGAAAAAACATAAATATAGTGAAATGTATATATATTTTCTAGTAGTGAATAAATATGTATGTAGCTTGAAAACAGCATGTTGACTTACCAATGACCAAATCTTTGAAAGGTTCTGTACTACTATTCTGACGAAATTTCCTATGCATCCAGCCAAGTAACTGCAACAAAGAATTGCATAAACCAACTTAATTATAAGATAATTTAATATGATTGGTTTTGATTTTTCAAGACTTGCATTTTTTGAAAATTGATCTTACCGTCATCTTTTGATATTCAAGAAAAAATTTGAGCTCTAACTTGAGAAGATAATGTTAATGAATGAAATTGTGATAGTTTATATAATAAAAAGAACTTACATGAAATTAATGAGAACAAATGTAAAGAAACATAGAGATACTTACAAATATTGTTTGCTGTTATATCTCAACATTCAATCAAGTGGGGTCCTAATGAACATTCTAATCTAGATCATGTGCAAGGTCGAGTTAATAGTTTATGATTTGGTATGTGTAACATTTTAATTTCTTGAGTCCATTATTTAAGACTTCATGCATAGTTTAAATTGACTTGCTCCAAATATACATGGTTGGTATTTAAGCATGCATATATATTAAAGTTTTTTTTTCTTTTTCGAGGGATTAAAGTTTATAAGCACTGTTGAAAATTGTCTACGTCAAGTGGTCACATTTTGTATGGAAGAAACATGTTGTGCCTCGTGCATTCTTTCAATAGTGATCAACTATTTTTTCTTTTGATTTGGGGGTAACCCACATCATTGGTGGGGGCCAATTAGTAATTCAGTTGGATTCCAATGGGGCAAAAGTAACTATTTCATACTGTATATTAAACGTGAGTTCATGTTCATGATAAGGAAATAATCTCTCTATCAAAAATCTTACCAAAACACTTTCCAGAACACACATCTCAACCTAGTAAAGCTCAACTAGTAAAATAAATGTTGAAATTATTAAGTTGGACGTCGTGATCGGAGTTTAAACCACAACTCCGCAGTTAAAATTAGAGAAATTAGGGTTAAAACTGTGATCCACTTTGCTGGAATGTTTTCATTTAAATTGTGTTGATACAATATGTAACGGCTATATACAGCTAAGGTATTTAATAAGTATATAATTACACGATTGTAACTGTACAATAATGTAGAATATGCTGGTTTGACTTGCAATCAAGTCTGTTCAAATCTGTTGGTTTTAATGGCCAACAAATATGCACCAAATCAACATTAATGAATAATTATGCTTTCAATTCTATTGACATCCCCCCTCAAATTGATACTTGTAAGTCTACAAGCATCAATTTTCTGATTAAGAAATTATGGCGCTGACGTGTCATGGATTTTTTTAGTATGTCAGCAAGTTGAGCTGATGTAGACACATGAGGCAGAGTGATAATTTTGCGGTCATAGGCTTCCCTGATTGAATGACAATCAACCTCTATGTGCTTCGTTTGCTCATGGTATACAAGATTTGCAGCAATCTGTATGGCACTTGTATTATCAGCATGCAGCAGAGTTGGTTGTGTTTGAGAATAACCAAGTTCTGAAAGAAGACCTCGCAACCAAATAATCTCAGAGCACGCTGCAGACATGGAGCAATATTATGCTTCAGTTAGAGATTTAGAGACATATTATTTTTTCTTGCATTTCCAGGAGATAAGGGCATCTCCTAAAAACATACAACATCCAGTCGTAGAGTTCCTTGTGTCTGGATATCCAGCCCAATCATCATCGTTGTATGTTTGAAGTTGTATTGTTGCACCTGTCGAAAAGAAAAGACCCCATTTGGAAGTGGCCAACAATTATCTAATGATTCGTTGCACTGCAGAAAGATGCAATTGTCTCGGATTTTGCATGAATTTACTGACTGTGTGGACAACAAATGAGATATCGGGTCTTGCGATGGTTAGGTAGATAAGACTTCGAACCAATTTTCGGTAAAAAGTTGGGTCTTGTAGGAGTACACCCTCATCTCGTTGTAGCTTTACATTAACCTCTATGGGAGTGTCAACTGGAGTTGCATTAGGTAATGAGGGCATACTAGTAGGAAGTTTGATGTAAACTTCTTCTTTAAGGTCACCATGGAGAAAGACATTTTTCACATCTAGCTGGTGAATTTGCCAAGATTCAGATGCAACAATAGCAAAAATAGTTCTCACAGTAGTCATTTTGGCCATAGGTGCAAAGGTCTCCTCATAGTCTAGACCACATTCTTGCTTATTTCCAAGAACAACCAATCTAGCCTTGTAGCGATTTATTGATCCATCTGAACAAATCTTTATATTAAACACAAATTTACTACCAAGAGGCTTAACAGATGGAGGACATGGCACAACTTCTCGTGTTAGATTTTCTTCTAGTGCCATAAGTTCAACTTTTATAGCTTCTTGCCAATATTTATGTTCCATAGCCTGTTAATATGAAGAAGGAATAGGAACATATGCTAAAGTTGTTGTCAAAGACAAATGTTTAGAATAACTATACTTCTCTGGGAGTTTATGATCGCGAGTACTGCGACGTAAGGGGGTTGGTTCTGGTTGAAATGTTGGATCAACATCCAAAGAATGATCGGGAAGGAGTGGTAGAATAGTTGGACGTCTTTGATAAACCAAGAGAGGTTGGCACGTTTTTTCACCTTCATAACTATTAGGAAATAATGGCAAAACAAATTTTGATATAGAAGGATTATATTCCTTGAAAGATGACATTCCTTGAAACACGAATCCTATGAAGATTAGGATCATAGCATAAAAATCCTTTTTGATGGGATAAGTAGCCAAGAAAAGCACATTTAAAATATTGAGTTGTGAGTTTGGTGCGTTCTTGTGGCGGAAGATGAACATAACAAACACAACCAAAGGTGCGAAGAGTAGAATAGTTTGGTGGCTTACCAAATAACCTCAAGCGTGGAGAATCATTATTTAAAACATGAGAAGGCAAGCGGTTAATAAGGGGTACATTAGTGGAGAGTGCTTCACACCAAAATCAAGAGGGCGTAAAGGAGTCCAACATTAAAGTACAAATCACATCAAGAAGATGGCGTTTTTTTTTCTTTCTACTACCCCGTTTTGTTGGGGGTGTGGAAGGACATGACCTTTTAGATAATATGCCATTTTCGTGCAAGAATTCTTGAAATAAATGAGATGTGTATG
>Ga0228711_1002765_pt1 | contig 27148 bp, 11 predicted proteins | sample MedpolnodulmetaG_2_FD_177996 | JGI IMG/M metagenome (GOLD analysis project Ga0228711, IMG submission 177996) | Root nodule microbial communities from Medicago polymorpha collected in Santa Monica, California, United States - brown nodules | ecosystem: Host-associated > Plants > Roots > Nodule... | reverse complement strand
ATTCTCTTTTATAATATATATATATATATATATATATATATATATATATATATATATATATATATATATATAAACAATTTTTTTAAATTTTTGATGGGTGGTATGAATATTTGAAAAATGCAGTTTTTCTTAAGGAAAAAAATGTAGTTGAATGATTTAAATAATTGAAAAGTGTAAACTAATATAATATATTTGATACGATGTATTTATACCACTCAATTTAATGGTATAAATGTGGGTGCTCTGAGGATTCTTCAAACGAAAATAAAAAATTTGTAACAATGAAAATATGATACGATAAAATTAACATTTTTACCTAAATCATAAACTCATCCAATTCTATCACTTCCCTATTATTTTCTGTCATGAATTTGATAAGTAAAAGGTAATGATTCTTGTTTGCTGGGGCTTCTTATTCTCTATATCTTTCTATTTCCCTTTTCTTTATATACTACCTTAAGAATAAACTCTCCTAGCTTGGTATAAGAAGAAGATGTCCCATCTTGTAGTCATCGAATATAGTTCTTTAGGATTACAAATTCTCGAGTTATTATTGTCTATTATGTTTTTAATGGATATATATTTATTATAAGTTGTAGCATCTTTGTCTAATAAGTATGATAGTAACGGGGAAGAAGAAGAGAGGATTTTAGTGCTTCTTTAGGTAGTTGGTACTTGGTAGTCTTCTGATTAATTTTTCTCACTTCTAGTATAGGTATAACATTTTTGTCACGCTTAGATGCAAATGAACCAACTGCCGCCAATTCTTTTTTTTTTTGGTAGATAGACAAAATGGCAAAGCCATTATAAACTCACACAAACAAGTGGAGGTACCGGGGTTTGAACTCCGGTCATGGCATTCGGCCTAACAATTTCGGCATTTTTCCATTTGAACCAGGACTCGTGGATACTGCCGCGGATTCTATGTTTACGCATTCGGAACATTGATGACCGAAAATACTTGCATGAGAGCTGAAAGGCATCAAAATATACAAGATTTTATTTTTACTCTGACTTAAAATACCGAGCTTGATTTTAGAGCATTTGATTGATCAAACAACCACAAATGTATCAAATGTGTGAATGTAAAAAATACTTAAATGTAAAAAAGTCGGGTTCCTTTATATTTTAGAAGAATATTTTCTTTCGGTATGATATTTTAGGATAACATTAAAAGAGAAAAATGTGACATATAGATTAGATTTTATTTTCGGTACAAGAAAAATAGGAATAAAATAGAGAAGAAAAACTTCATGGGTTCCGATCTAAGTGGAAAAGGGATTTGAACTCTTTAAAATATAGTTAGGAGTTTGATTTCTGCATCTGACGTTGCGTGCGTATAAAAAAAATCAGTTGGGCAATGAAAACTTACCTTATGTGCCTCACATATTTTTGACAGAGATTAGTCCCTTTTATACAACGGTGAAAATTTCGTACAAATTTCATGGTAAAAAAAGTCTCATCAGCATCTCTTTCACTAATTTTCTCTTTCACATTCCTGTTCTACCACCAATTACATTCCAGCAATATCACACTATATTGAAACTTGAAACCTAGCTACTTGAAAGTAAACAATGAGAGACTAGCTACTTACAAAACTTTCATTCATTACCTTCTTGAACTTTTAATTTTTCCTTTAAAAAAAACTTTTAATTTTCTTTTTGTAACAATTTCTTTACTTTTTTTTAAAACTCGGTATCCGATTTAAATACCGACTAATTCGAGGGGACCAATCCCACCTCCCACTTGCGGGGCCCCATTCTATACCAGAGCAAAGCTCTGTATGGACTTGCCCACCGAAATTGGCACCAGAGGGAATCGAACCTGAGACCTTGAGAGGAGCACACTCCAAGATCCCAAGTCAACCACTAGACCAACCCCAAATGGGTTGACAATTTATTTACTTAACTTGCCTAATGCGAATATTTTCTTTTTGGATAGTTCTAGAGCTAGCACAAATTTTAATTATTCGTTTATCTATTAAATTTGATATATTAGTTTTAAATAATCGAACAAAGCTAAATTTTGCAGGCTACGTCGTTTCGGCCGATAGAAGTAGTGTCTGCTTATAAATATTGGATGACAAATGTTAACTTGTGCCCTCAAGGACACATGTTAAGGAACTCATTATAGAAATATACGCATTAAAAGTCATACCTTCAACTTCTTAAAAATTAAAATGTTATGTTTTCAAATGCAAAGTTGCTTTTTTTGGGTTCCTTATCATGTGTCCTTAGGACACAAGTTAACATAACCCTTAATTTTATAGCCGAATGAAAGAGTTCATTCTTCAGCATAATCACATGATTAAAAGAGAATCGTTATTGAAAGTTATTAGTTAATATCTCATAACTTTCAACTTCAACAAAAACAACACGTCTTTCTCTTGTGTTAATAGTAAAGGAGGGTCAAGCATAAGATCTTTTGCAAGTAGGGGTGGGAATGAGCCAGGCTGTGCCGGTCTTTGCTTAAATAGGCTAGGCCTAGTTGAAAAAACTGAGGCCCAAGCCTTGGTCTTTTACCTGTCAAAGGCTTTATTTTAAGCCTGACCTGACCTTTTTAAAAGTCTGACCTGACCTATTATCATGTTTAAAAGCCTAGTTTGTGTTACAAATTTCAAACAAAGTTTGTTCATCGATTTTTTCCCTTTCAATTAATGCAACATACTTAATACAGAGATAAACATTAATTAGATACAAATTAAACTAATAAAATACAATTGTAAAATTTATAGATGGATGGATAGAAACTCAAGAATAATCATGTCTGATAATAATAAGGACTTCAAACTTAATCTAATAACCAGATTTGAGCTTAGGCATATCAGTAGCAAGCCTTAGAATTGTGTTGGGAAATACCATGAGTTGTGTTGTATCCCAAATACAAAAAAAAAAAAAAAAAAAAAAACTGATATAATAGTAATTGTGGAATGAGAATTTGAAGGATAGATAATTCTTTTTGATATATATATATATAAATATAAATAATAAATATGGTAAAATATAATATACTTATATACGGGCCAGCCTTATAGGCTTGAGACTTTTTTATAAGCCTAAGCCCGACCTATTTAAATTCATAGGCTTTTTAAAAAGCTCAAGCTTGATCCATTTATTAAACGAGTTAGGCCGAGCTGAGCTTTTAGTAGGCCGAGCCATAGACCCCTGACGGACGGCCTGGGCTATTCCCACCCCTATTTGCAAGTCATCGAGTGGGTGGTAGAGCTAGGTTTGAATATTATTAATCAAGAAATTATTCCTAAAAAAAAATCAAATATTTTTCAAGACAATTGATAGAAGTTTGGCAAGTGTACCAAAAACTATCGAAGTAATAAAATAAGTTTGTATCCACGAGGACTGTGTTAATCTCAATTTAGCAATAAAGTAAATGTTTAGGATGTATAAATTATTTTGTTTAGATTTGATTTGATTGCATAAAATTAAATAGCATAAAATAAAGATTCGGTAATAAAATATAGATTTGGTTAGAAAATACGAAGAGAGATGAGATCAGGTCTTTCGAATCATCTATGTTCCCCTAATTGGTATATTGTACCTATTCTTATGAATGATATTCTAGTTCCACGATAGTTAACAAAATAGTCATAATCAATCGTTTGAGTTAGGACCCTCTTCTCAAACTACAACCCCTAATTCCTTAGGTGGTCTAATAATCTTTGAAGGTTTAAGCATGTTAACCTAATATCACTAACAAACGATTATCCATTCCTAGACTAACTGTTTATTAGAACAATTCAATTCTGTCTAAGTAAAAAGCTATGGTCAGTAGTCATTCATTCTCACTAAATCATGTTTATATTTGATCAGGATATAAAAAACATTAAGAACAATTGAATTGAATAAAAACTAAATTGTCATTCACAATAAATAGTTTCACAACAACATGGTTCAATTAGGGTTACAAAGAATCATCTCAGACCTAATCTCTAAGAGATTTACCTACTCATAATTGAGTTTACAAATAGCATAATCAATAATGGAATCAAAACATACATGAACTAATAAAAGGTTGAAGAAATCGCCCTCCTAGCCATCTTTAGGTCTCAAAATCGCACTTTGCTCTCTCCAATTTGTAACCCTTGTTTCTGGAACTGGCTTCAGCTTAAATAGGAAATATTTTCTGCACCAAAAATCGTGTCCCGCCTATAAAAATCGTGTCACGCCATCAGAAATCGTGTCACGATTTCCGTGGCAGAACCAAACCTTCATTCTGGACCAAAAATTGTGCTACACCTCTGAAAATCGTGACACGATTGCCTATTTTCAGCACTTCCAGAATTTATGCTTTTCACACCCTTATGCTGTCTAAAATTGCTACAGACTCAATAAAAACATCAACACAATTGTTTCTTGAAAATCTTCTATTTTTCTTGCTTTCCTTATTGTTTAAGCTTGCTTGGGAACTCAAAACATCATGAAAATGACACTAAAAATAACGTAATGACTACTGTCATAAAAAATAAATACACAGATTTTGATATAATCTTATTCTTATCACTTTAGATGCTTAGAAAGTGTCCAGAGGACATCCGTTAACTTTTTCTTTGATTTCATTACTACCATTGATGTTGCTCATGAATTAACTATAGAGGTTGCATTTATGACTAATCCTCAAATCCTAAAATTGATGCCAAATTATATTATTGATGATATTGTTAATGATATAAGATAAGTTTGTTTATGTAAAAATAAAATAAAAAAATTGTCCCAATAAATGAAAGAGTTTAATTTTGGTGGGTGGACAATCCAAAACAGTTTTGCACACATGACCAATCAAAACATTCTGAATTGCCACGTTTGACCCACATAAATTAAAATCATTAATCGATGTTGCAATTCAAAATGTTTTAATTGGTTGTATGTGCTAAACTATTTTGGACCGTCAACCCACCACTATTAAACTCTAAACGAAAGAGTTTCCCATTGTTCATTAACAAAAGAAATTAAGAATACTGGTGGAGAATAAGTTATTTATTTTTAGGGATGGCAAAATTGGTTGGACCCGCCGGGTTGGTCCGTTTAATCCGTCATTTTTGACGGGATGGGTTGAGGTTTTGAACCCGCCACAAGTAGGGTGCCCGCTCCCTAAAAAGAGGGGCGGTGGCGGGGCGGTTGGCCCGTTGGGTTGATATGTTAAAAATAAACTTTTTTTTTCCACTTATTTTATTTATAATTCACAATCAATTTTCACCTCCATATATTGGGGGAAAAATCAATTAATTTAATCACTTTTGTTTTATGATTTTAGCCTTATATTTTTAACAATTAGTTAATTTATAACTCATGGAGTTTTTATTTTCATTGTCTTATTGATTTATTATAGAATTTTAGAAGATGTAATTTATATGTTTAAATAATTATTTTCATATTTTTAGTAGAGTCATTAGTTATATATTTAGATTTTTTTAAATTAGTCCTCGTGAGATTAATTCAGTTAGTAAGGACAATGCATAATATATGTAAGGTCCGGGGTTCGAAACCCCGACCACTACCAAAAATAAAAAAGATTTTTTAAATTAGATTTAAATTTATATATTTTTACATTGTTTAAGTGAAGATTTTAATTAATAATTTAGAAAAAAACATTGGCGGGCAAACCTGCCAACCCGCCGGTCCCCTATAAAACGGGATAAGGTGAGATTTTCAACCCTATTTCTCTAGTTGGCCTACCCCGCTCCGCCCTTTTTTCGACCGGTTATTGGCGGAGCGGGGCGGGTTGGCCCTTTTTGCCATCCCAATTTATTTTGTTTAGAAAGAAAAACAAACTATGTTGTCATCATACTCAAAATATAATTTGCAATTATTGTAATAGTTGGATGGATCGAAATCAAATCAAATCAAATTGGTTATGAAGTTGATTTGCTAGCTATTAAATTTAGAGTTTTTTCTTTTAAGAAAATTTGAATTTTACGAATTATAAATAGTGTTAAATTTTTTATTGACTTTGGATACAGCACTTACTATAAAGGATACTTTGACAAAAATGGGAGATTGGGATTTTAACACTTTATCGCCACTCATCTTCCTCATAACACCATAAACCAGTTGGTGGCTATCTTGAATCAGAATGATATACTCCATCCGTTACCAAAAGGGGGAAGAAAATGAATGTAATATATTTTGTTTTGGTTAGATTTTTTTTTTTGTTTTGGTTAGAAATTTTGTTCTTAAAATGAGAGTGAAATACATGGATATTTTTATGTGTTAACATTTTTGTGTCTTTGAAAGAGGATGAAGATCCTTCCAAAATAAAAAGAGGATGAAGAAATTATAGGTAATAACAATTTTTTTTTTGAATTCGACACTAAGCTTCTTTCTGATTAATCAGAGATCTAAGTTTAAATTCAACACTGAAAATGCAAAAACGTTAAACCTTTTGAGGATAAATTTTTACTCTCATTGTAAACTATCCGACTTAAGAGATTAATCTTTAAAATTTCGCACAAAAATACAAATTTAGACAAAAATATTTGAATTTTTAAAAGATTATCACATCACGTTATATTTCAAATGAAAGTTTTGCCGCCTTTATGTTATACTCATGTTTGTTTATTTATGCAAAAACGTAAAATATTAATATTATTAATAAGTTATAAACAAAATACTATCAATCATTAATATAAATAAATGAAGATACCTCTTTGAACAATTAAAAATATAACAACTTTTTTGAATTATTTTAATCCACTATAATATGTTCTTTCCCAAAGGGCAAAAACAAAATTGAAAAAAAACAAACGTAGGTTAACAAGCAGGTCACACCGGTGAACAAAATGAAAGAAAAAATAAAACTTATTTTGATAATTTTTTATTATTATCTATTAATATTGTTTGAGACTGTGACAAGGTCCAATCTCTTGACGGGCTAAGTCATTTCAAGTTATTAACCGAAGTGTAGGCTATCACATGAGCACGGTCTAGAAAACTACTAATTGCCAGTTTGGTTTAGTGTTCTATGGCCTAAACGTGCGTCTCAAAGACCACTAGCCGTGAAAAAGCAGAAGCTGAAAAACATAGCATCCATGGTAACGTGGTTTTCTACAATTATTTTGCTTAAGACGACGCCATACCAAACCCTATAAATCAAGATTCATGATCACCTAATAGACTTTAACCATCTAAAATTGATATAATGCTCATCTGCATACAACCGACTAAAGAGAAAGTTGTCATAGTTAGGGTTTTGGTTCTTGAAACCCTACTACAACCACTATAAAAACTTACTCATAGTCTCTATAATAAAGATAAAGATATGCACTTTCTAAACCTAAAAACCTCACATAATTATTCTCTCAAGGGATAAATATCTCACATGATTGAGTAATGTATTAAAAGAGTTAAGAAGTTAAAGATGCGAGATTCAAATCTTAAGAGAAAAGATTTACGTAACAATTAATATTATAACATTTAGCTTAACAAACAATATCGGTATTATCGATTAAGCTTAACTTATCGTTGGAATAATCAAAATTAATATCCTCTAATTAAAAAGTGACTGAATGATATTGTTATGTTCTGAAATAGAAGTACACTGTCAGTTGAAACCGAATCCCCAACCTCCCTATGCGCACTACGCACCACACTTCGTTTTCAAACTAACATTCGAAAACCAAAAAAAGAATCAAATATATAAATAAATAAAAAAATAAAAAAAATTCAAATTTCAATTTTCCTCTCTGTTTTATCGTATCGTTCTCTTCTTTCTCTCTCTTCATTTTCGTAGCTAAACTCCAGCTTGTACCAAGGGTCCACCATGGTGTAGAGTTTCTCGATCTCACCTTCACAATTTCTCAACGCTTTTTCAACGCTGCGAAGAAAAGTTTCTGTTTTCATTCTGATTCTTCAAGACCATTTTTTAGGGTTTTTGATTACGACGTCGTTTCACGATGCCGGGACGACGGTCTAAGTCGGAGAAGAAAGACACCGCCGGCGACGGCGACGGCGAGAAACAGCTCCGGCGAGACCCGTATGAAGTCCTTGGCGTTTCCAGGAACTCTACCGATCAAGAAATTAAATCTGCTTATCGGAAATTGGCTCTTAAGTATGTTTCTTTCATTTTTGTTTTTGAAATTTTTAAATTTGAATTTTTTTGAGGGTTTTTATGATGGGTTTTGTTGTTAATTAATGGGTTGTTTATAAAGATTTGATTTTGATTAGGTTTGTTATGGTTAATGTTGATTTTGGTTGGTGGAAGTGGGATAGACATGGTAGTAATTAGGAAATTAATGTTGGTTTTCATTTTGAAATTGGTTTTTAACTGTATGATGAATAATGAAGATAGTGTGTAGTTTTAGTTTTGCTTTTGAGAATATTTGTGTGTTTGAAAGTTGTTTTTGTTCTTCTTTTAAGTGATGATCATGCTATAACATGAGTGTATTTGTTTCTAATTTTTTCAGAGAGAGATATAGGCCCTGTTTGGATAAGTAGCTTATTTGCTGCTTTTAGCTTGATAAGCGCTTATGTATAAGCTATTTCTATAGGAAAAGATTAAAGAAAGTTAAATTATTTTTTGTATAGGCTATTAGTTGTCTTCTTAAGATATCTTGGAGAAGTTATGAAAATAGGCTGAAAAATAGTTAATGAACAATGTTGGTAGATAAGCTGTTATCATAAGTTTTTCCAAACAGTTACAAAATTTATGATAGTAGATAAGCTCAAATTAGCTGATCCAAACAGGACCGGATGTGAGAGAGTATGAACACACTATTGCAGCCACATTGTCAAGACCTATGAAGTACAAACACAGGACATTATACTAATATGGACACATAAACACAGATAATAATTTAAGAAAATAGAAGTGATTGAATATCTGTGTTGGTGTCATGTCGGAGACGTGTCAGACATAAGCCACACCTTCAATATGAAGTGTCAGCTGGTGCTAAAAAGGTTAAGACTAGTATTTCAACACAGAGATGCATGGTCCCTTGCAGATATTTTCTTTCATTCATTTATTCTAGGGGAATTTATGATTTTTGAGGGCGTTCTTCCATTTTTATGATTTTTGAGGGTGTTCTTCCATTTTTATGATTTTCTCCACTTTATTATCAGTTGGTAGGTTTTCTGAGATTCTAGAGCCAGAATTAATCTGGGATTTGGCAAGCTAGATGGATTCCAATTTGCTCTCTCTTTTAATACAATACTATTCATGAAAGCAAGCTTGCATACTACTGTATTGTAGCTAGGCGTTGACTGAAGTTTTAAATGCTTGATATTATAGTGGATCTAAATTTGATAAGGTTAATGCTAATTAGTATTGAATGATATCTGTCTGATCTGGTGGTCTTTGAATATAAAATTCTAGTGTATTTTTGGAAGAAGATCAGTTGATGGTCTTTTTTGGGTCCTAGAATCACAAAGTAAGACGATATGCAATGCATGTCAAATTAATCTGGAGAAAGAAAGAAGAAGAGGCCGTGAATGTAAAATAAGATGGGTATTATGTCGACTTAATGGAGTTTTAATGAATATACAACCAAATAAGTATACAATAAACATTAATGACTTAATGGAGTTTTACTATATAAGTTGACACACTTCCATTCCTGGTGCACTTGGGTTCTTCCTGTCACCTTTTGATCTGAACAGGGTTGGTTATTTTGTTAAGCAGCTAACTATGTTCTGTTTCAGGTTTCATCCTGACAAGAATGCTAATGATCCCAAAGCAGCTGATTTGTTCAAAGAGGCTACCTTTTCTTATAATCTCTTGTCGGATCCTGACAAACGGCGCCAGTATGACTCATCTGGCTTTGAGGTAATATAAGTTAATGTTTTGAACCGTTAAGACTTTTGGAGGGTCATCAATCCTACAGGTTTACGTTTTTTATTGCTTTTTGAAGATTCCAAATTCGCAATGTTTTCTATTCTTAAAAAAAATGCAACATGTTCTTGAACCTATTCAAATGGATCATTAGTGGTGAAAAGTTTCATGCTTGCCTGTAGGCCGTAGAATCAGATAGCCAAGAGTTAGAATTGGATCTTTCAAGTTTGGGTGCGGTCAACACAATGTTTGCTGCACTTTTTAGGTAAGAGGCTTAATTTGCTTCTCTTCCCATTTACACCTTCACCCTTTTTATTGGGTAGAGAATTTATTTTCTTTGTAATTCATCCCTGCTTTGGTTTTCCACTTCTTGTATCATAAACTTTCTCCACACATGACAGCAAACTTGGTGTACCAATTAAGACAACTGTATCTGCGACTGTTTTGGAAGAGGCACTCAATGGTTCAGTTACAATTCGTCCACTTCCATTGGGACAATTCGTATCTAAAAGGGTTAGTACTTTATTCCGATTGATTGATCTCTTTACAGTCATTATATTTTTTATTTATGCTTTGGTGCTTTCATCTCACAGGTTGAGAAGCAATGTGCACATTTCTATTCAGTTACAATAACAGAAGAGGAAGCAAGAGCTGGATTTGTTTGTCGAGTGCAATCATCAGACAAAAGCAAATTCAAGGTTCAAATTTAATTTTCTGTCATTGATATCAATAAAAATTGCATGCTATTTATGCTCAACCTGCTGATCTCAAGAAATGTGCACCTTATTTTGTTCTTGCTTTATGAAGAATGGCTTTTTTTGCAATTGTTTTTAAAATATATGATCTCACTGAATCCCAATTTTAAAAGTACTTTGAATTACCGGAGTATCCATCATGTTATTGATCTCCTTTGTTAGAGATCAGCAGAGGGTAGTATTTTTCATTCCATGCTGTATATTATATGGTTGCTGATGAATCCTTCATGTGAGCTCCCTATTTCGTGATAAAACAATTTAATATGTCCTGGATTTGTTTGAAAGTTTGAACAATTAGGAAGACTATGTCCAGCAATCATTAATATTTTAGATTTATAAATGATATTTTTTAATGGTGTTGAATAATTATCTTTCCACAGTTATTATTTTTCGACCAGGAAGAAAATGGTGGCTTAAGTCTTGCTCTCCAGGTATACAACATTTTCTCCTGTTTGTGCGAACATAATGTGTTTTTTCTTCTCCTAAGTCTTGAATGTTAGTGGCTCTCTTGTATTTATTTAATTAATTTAATTAATGCATACATTACTTTTGCGTCTTCTTACTTCTAAACATTCTCTGACATCAATAATTACTGATGCAGGAAGACAGCACAAAAAATGGGAAGGTTACCTCTGCTGGAATGTATTTTCTTGGTTTTCCTGTTTATCGACTGGATCAAACAATGAACTCCGTGAGTTGCTATCACAAATGGATGTTTTTCACTTCAAATTTGTCCGTCATATCAAATTTTAAATATGGTTCAATTATTTTTCTACAGATAGCTGCTTCTAAAGATCCAGATACATCGTTTTTCAAAAAGCTTGATGGGTTCCAGCCCTGTGAATTAACTGAGTTGAAGGCTGGTACCCATATATTTGCAGTTTATGGTAACACACTTTTATGCTCAGTGATGCTTGTTATGTTTCTTGACCATAATTTATCTCTATAGGAACTGACTATTACATGTTGTTAAATTTCCTCTAGGTGACAACTTTTTCAAAAGTGCAAACTATACAATAGAATTCCTGTGTGCTGCACCTTTTAGCGAAGAAAAAGAAAATTTAAGAAATGTAGAAACTCAAATTTTGTCGAAAAGAGCCGAAATATCAAAGTTTGAATCAGAATATCGAGAGGTATGGACTTTGAAACTAGCATTGTATTCCATATGTATTTAATCTTATCATTTCATTGAATCTCATGCTGGAGTTTTTTTTGTAGGTTCTGGCACAATTCACAGAGATGACAAGCAGATATGCACATGAAATGCAAACAGTGAGTTTTTCTACTCCAATGGTTTCTGTGTATCCCCTTTAATAAAAACTCATCATATGGAAGAAACTAATGTTGAACTATTTATTGATTCTATTTGCAGATTGACGAGCTATTGAAACAAAGAAATGAAATACATGCCTCGTACACGGTTGTTCCTTTAAAGCGGAGCAATAGCAGCAAAAGCAGAACTAAAACATCTTTGAAGGAATCAAAAGAAGATGGCGAAACGAGAGAAAAGAGGAATACAAGAGAACGACCGAGGAAGAAGAAATGGTATAACCTTCACTTAAGAGTTGATAAGAGAAAGGCTTGCTAAGGCGAGAATTGGAGAATTAAGAAGTTCTTTGGTTGTCACTCATGTACTATTAAGTAAACATTATTTTATAGTTGCTTGTCAACTATGAAGGCCACGATCAAACTCTATAAACAGTTGATCTACACACTCTTGATTATTTAGCTCTTGTACAAGCTAAGAGGAAGGTTTTGGCACAAAGCAACAAAACAACCAAATGTAGTTGGAAGGTTTTATTTATGTTGGCCATTCGAGGATGGCAACGACTCACAGCTCTCATTGTTTTTGTATAATCCCTTTCCTCTATTTCCTTTTATTGTTTCTAACTAAGTAGCTATCATCTTCAGAATTTGTACCTGTAAATTGTTTGATTTATTGATGAAGAATGATAAATTCTCTAAGTGGGTTGTAATTTTGTTTAGAAGTATTGTCAAAAGCATTGGAAGGTAGGGTCTCTTAATTTCATGTTCAAATACTACTAAATAATAATATCAAATGTTGGGGTTGGACTAAATATATCCCTTGCAGTCTTGCAATATATATACTTGATCTCTCTTGGTATGTTGTATGTATTATTTTAACCCCTGTACGGTGAGGAAAGTTACACAAATATGAAACTTTATTATGTGCATATACACATTTAGTTTGCTGAGGATAGTTATTATTTTGACAAGAAAATTTGTTTTACACCATATTTATATTTTAATTCGGTTGTCAATTTAATAATTTTTTCTCTTTTTAATCAAAACTAACACTAGATGTATTTTTATACGGTGTCTCAAGTTGTCACATTTTAGTTGAATGTCCATGTCTTAAGGTTCAAATCATAAATTCTAAGACTTTGAAATATCCATACCCTTTTTTCTTTGCATTGAAATTTCAGACTTTAATTATTTATTGGAAATTTGAATTGATCAACAATTTAGTTATTAACTAATTGTCTAGGCTTGATACAATATGGATGCTGCAAACCGATAAGGATAAGATTGTATAAAGAAGCAAATTTTTTACTTTTTTTATACAGAAATTTTACTTAAAAATCAATATTCTCCATTTGGTTATTATAACAAAAAAAAGCAGGCACCGAATATATTTCATCCAAAAATACAGAGAAGTGGTTCCTAATAATACAAAGTTTGACCATATACATAGCATAGGCATAGAATAACAAGAACCAAATATACTATTAAAAAGTCCACAATTCAGAAGAAAACCTAAGAACGAAGTAAAATTCTTGAGAAAATAATCAATCCCATTTATTCCTAATTTGATGTGAGTGTCTGAAATCATAAGTTAACACTAATCTTCTATCCATTCTCTTTAATACAAAACTTTCAACCAACACATAACAACTAAATTTCTTCCATTTGTTTGTTCCATCAAACTCTTCAACTTTTGTTACTCTCACTTGTCTTCCCTTCCCAGGAATCCATCCAAACCTTTCTTGTTCCCATTTCATTCCTTTAACAACTTCCAAACTCAATCCAACACTTTTCTCTTCAACACTCTTAAACCACAAAACTCCATCAACCAATTTATTTTCATCCCAAATAACATCCTTTCCTTCAACCTTAGCATCTTCTGTCTGAATAACGACATCGACTAACACATTATTCTTTTCACTGTTTTCATTTTCTTTTGTAAATATCTTCTCCCATCTTTGCTCGAGCGTTAACTCGTAGAACAATGATATTTCCATTTGTTCCTTTAATGTCATTCCTTCCTTCACAAACATAAAAGGGCAATACCATTTTCCCACAATAACTGATTCAGAACGATCATTGGTCAATGGAAAGTTGAAATCTGGTAGCTTAGAACGCAAGGAATCATTTGAAGCCAAGGCTTCACTCAAATGATAATTTGTAGGAGTGGTAGCAAAAACTGTCCACACTTTTTCCCTTAATAAACCACAAGGAATTCCATCTGAGGCAACCGACTCGGCATGAAAACCAAAACGTTTCTTGTTTATTTCAATTTGTTGATAATGATTGAAGGGCTCCAAGGGACTTGTTTTAATATCATGCCCAAAATGGCAGCATACACTAGTGATCATGTCCTCTTCCTTTGAATTTAAGTTTGCTTGGCTGGAATCAATTCATATTTCAAAATTAACCTTGAATGTAACCACCAATAATAATTAATCTATTACAATGTTAAGTTGTCAATAACGTGAAAAATATGTCTTTTACATGAGAATGTGAAAATATTTAAGCACACAAAAAGGTTTTAAAAAAATGTATACAGTAGTAAATAATCAATAAGGTAGTTATAATGTTCGATTCTAAGGTTTGAACCTTGAACGTTCTATTTAAAACTTCTTCGTTGTTTTTTAATTCACCAGCTGAGCTACCTACACGGAAATAAAAATATCATTTGATTGAAATAGAAATGTGATTACATACCCTTGATTCTCCCCCTTCCTTCTTATGACATAATAATGGTTCGAGGACAATGGTTGATTCAATACCGGAAGGAACATGACATTCTCTCTTTTGTATCTACCTTCAAAATCACTGATGGTTAAATGTTTGTTCTGAGGGAGAGGAAGATTCCCAATACCAATATCCTTCCACAAACCAAAGAAAGAGTAAGTTTGAGCTTCTTCATCCAATATTACAAGATAACCGGAATTTGGACCTGATGGTGGTTGATCTGAAAGAGCACTAGGGTTCCTTTTGTACATGGAAAGAAGTCTTGCTGCATACATTATCTCTAGTGATTCTTAGACTATGTATGATCTTTCTGTTGTAATTCCTTTATTACCATTGTTTCTATATACTATATATTTGGATGAAGTTTTATGGACAATGATTATTTTATAAGCATTTTTAATTCAATAGTTGAATATTTACAAGAAGTTATTGAATGCTACCATTTTAATAGATTTTCTGTCATTTTACAAATACAAAGGTTCATGATATATCAAAATCAATTAATTGGATATGTATGCTAATTTTTGTATAGAATATGGTAATTTTTCATTTTAATTGATGTCATATGCCAGGTAGTGACAAATACTAGGTTCATAATAAACCGACTATATTGACAATTGTTCATCTACATAATAATATACAATGTAAATCTATTCTTTGACACATCATTGTAAAGAATAGTACGCCATTATCAATTGACTTGGTCCTTTCTTTAGAAGCCAAGCGTAAAGTAATAAGAGAAAATTCATAGAATTCTTGTGTTGATATGCATATAGTTGGTATATCCGTGCTTAACTGTTGATGTTGATTGAAAATATACACGTTGAAGAAGTATCACATTGTTTAGAACTGTAAAGGAAGAAGTAGCGCAAGACAAAGGAAGGTGGTTCATTCACTTGTTTACTTTCTTACATGGTAAGTATTGTAGGTCACATTGTTATTTCTTGAAGTGCAAGAGAAGAGCGCGATACCTATATATAAGCATTATTTTCTTCGTTACAAGATACACCCGTCAAACATACCTTAATCTCGTATCTTACTTTTTTTTCTTTTGTCTTATACTATTGTGTTAAAGTGTTTTGAGATTGTAATTAAGTATTTGCTTTAGAGGGTGTGGGTGTACTGGAGCCGGCGGATATTTGAGAGTATTCTATTATCTATATGTCGTAAAAGTTTGCATATAGTTTTATTATCTAGTTGTCATTGTCATTAGACAACGATCATGATTTTCTTTCCGCTTTTGAAGTTTCTCATATGCTCTTGTGTTGTAATGATGTTATGTTATTTTCTCTTTGCAGGTTTTTCCCAACAATAACATATTCTAAAAAATATGTGACATCTGTGGTTAACTTTCTTTCTGACACATAATATTTGCTCCTATACAATTTAAAATACATACTAACTGCAAACCATGTTAGAAAATCTATATAAATCCGAATCCCCTTAATATATTTCAGGTCTAAAGGTTGAGCCTTCCCTCCATCAATCAATAACAGTAGGTTAGCTATGAAGTAGATATATCAAAGTCTTGTTATGGAGAGAAGATATTTGAGTTTGAACTTTGAATTCATATTAGTGTATTGATTCTTTAGTTGTTTTAAGGTGTATGATAATATTTTGATGTAATAGATTCGAGTAACCCTTTATGCCTCCGTCTCTATATAAGCAAAAATTAATCAACAAAGTTTATACATTTGATTCGAAATACGTTATAGAAAAACATATAAAAGATGCGTCTCCATTTATATATTCAAGCTAAAAGAGCCAAAATGTGCTGGCTTTAACATTGACTATTTGCAGCTACATAAATAAATTGTACAGAGTAAAATACAGAATAACAAAGAACAACAAATATAAATTACATAATTCAGAAAAAAACATAGATTAACGTAAAATGTTAGAGAAAATAATCATTCCCATTTGCTCCTAATTTGATGTGAATGTCTGTAATCATAAGTTAGCATCAATTTCCCATCCATTCTCTTTAATAAAAAACTCTCAACTAGCACATAACTACTAAATTTCTTCCACTTATTTGCTCCATCAAACTCCTCAACTTTTGTTACTCTCACTTGTCTTCCATTCCCAGCATTCCATCCAAACCTTCTTTGTTCCCATTTCATTGCCTCAACAACTTCCAAACTCAATCCAACACTTTTCTCTTCAACACTCTTAAACCATAAAACTCCATCAACCAATCTATTTTCATCCCAAACAGCGTCCTTTCCTTCAACCTTTGCAACTTCTGTTTGAATAATAACATCTACAAGCATACCACCTTCTCCACTATTTTCCTTTGAAAAAATCTTCTCCCATCTTTGCTCAAGTGTTAGCTCATAGAACACTGACTTCTTCATCTGCTCCTTTAAATTCATTCTTTCCTTCACAAACATAAATGGACAATACCACTTTCCAACAACCACTGATTCAGAACGATCATTGAGAACTGAAAAGTTGAAATTTGGCAGCTTGGAGCGCAAGGAATCATTTGAACCTAAAGCTTGGCTTAATTGGTAGTTGCGGGGAGTGCTAGCATTAAGTTTCCACCTTTTTTTCCGCAATAACCCAGGAGGAATTCCACCAGAGGCAACCGATTTTGCGCGAAAACCATAACCTTTTTTGATTATTTCTACTTGTTGATAATCATTGAAGGGCTCCAAAGATATTGGTTTAACATCATTGACAAAACTAAAGCATAAACATGTGGTCATATCCTCTTCCTTTGAACTTGTACTAGCTTGGCTGAAATCAATTCAAATTTCACAATTAATTTTGAAAGAACCACTATTACTTTATAAATCTATCTTTTCTCTTTCTTTAACCATGAAAGTTAATTAATTACCAACAAAAGTATAATTATGTCTCATATTACAATATTCTCTGTTGGGATGACAGGGAAAAACTTGTACAAAAATTATGAAGAAAATGATTAAATAAATACATACCCTTGATATTTCCCCTTCCTTCTTATAACATAGTAGCGATTTGAAGATAATGGTTGATTCAATACTGGAATGAACATAGCTTCTTCATGGAGGGTGGTTTCACCTGATGAATAATTGATGGTTAAATTTTTGTTCTGAGGGATAGGAAAATTCTTGATTCTATTGTCCTTGCACAAACCAAAACAAGAGTAAGTTTGAGCTTCCTCATCCAATATCACAAGATAACTTGAATTTGGCCCTGATGGTGGTGGATCTGAAAGAGCATTAGGATTCATTTTGTACATGGAAAGAAGTCTTGTTGCATACATTTTCACCGATTTGTAAATTATACTATAATCTTGAAGATTAATCAATAGTTTATGTTTATGAATGCACGTCTATCCTTGATATACTTCATATTTCTTATCTTGTTACGTACGTCAATTGGCAAACATATAGTTTGAACGTTGAATTATTGATTATTGTAAAGTTTTATATAATAACATGGACAAATCTCATTTGTTTAGCAGATACTAATTAAAAATAATACAAGGTGGTGTAATTTATGATAACCGCGTTTGACTATTCATAATGGGTGACGTCTTCTGTACATATGCTGCACGTACATACTACTATCATTCTTGCCTGATGGAATATTGTTTTCATAGAATATTCCATTGTGTATTTATTTGGTCCTTTCTAAGAATTCACCGAGTATTCTGATTCTTGAACTCAAATAATTCTAAGGGTAAAGGGCAACCCGGTGCACTGAAGCTTCCGCATACGCAGGTTCGGGAAGGAGTCCCACCATTTGGTGTATTGTACACAACCTTATTCTGTTTTTATACAAGAGACTGTTTCCGGGACTTGAACCCGTGATCTTATAGTCACATGACAACAACTTTAGCGGTTGCGCCAAGGTTATCCCTCTTGAACTCAAATAAAATAATTCTATTTTGGGAAAAATACTATAACCTCCCTTGAGGTATGCTCTTACGTACACAATTTTTTTTTTTGTTTTTTAGTAAAGTTACATACACGATCAATATTTTGATCTGAAGATAACAATTTCAAATATGCTTTTACCTTTTTTGTTTCCCTTTCCTTAATCAAGAGTGCAAATGTAGGCATCAAAGGGAATATTGACAACTCAAACATGTTGGCACCCTAAATCCACCCCATCCTATACCATTTTGTTCAAAAAAAAATTTTAAAAAAGAAAAAATATGTACTAGTGGGGGACCAAACTAAAATGCTGAAAGAAAAACATAAATTGAAAAACAAAAAATAAGAGACCATATTAGGGAAGTAACTAATTTGTAATTAGGGAAACAAGAACCCCTAAGATAACGGTACTTACGAAGGTGATATACATAATATTGGTGCAAACCTACCCAAATCAGGAAGCAACTAATCTAATTTGGTAAACAAGTGACTTCACGACTTAAACCAATCTAGTAATTTCATTCTCCTCGAACCTTGGTAAGGTAGACGATGATAGGGCTGGCCGTTTGTAAAACTGCCGAGAGGGAGAGTGTGCTACATCCTTATAAGATTCAATAGGCGGGGAACGTCTTTAGGATACTTTGAATTTAGGAACCCTATTATCCGTCATTGTTTCAAATAGCTACCAGAAAGTAAGAACCTACATGTAAACCTTTGAGCGTAAGTGTGTCTCTCTATAGGACTGACAACTCTAAACACTGAAACTTACAAGCACTCCGGTGTAATGGTTGCAATTGACAGCTAGAGGGGAATGAACCTATATCTTTGAGAGAGTAAGACCTCACACGTCCCTACCTGTGTGATCAGCAGGTGCAACTTGACAACTGATAGGTAGTAAAACCCCATAAGCTCATCACTTGAATACGAAACGTTAAAAGAATGAATAAGACTTGACTGTTACGTAATTCAAACAATTAAATAGAGGGGATTTGAAGAATCGTAACCGTCGCTAACATTTTGCAATCAAAACATGTAAACTTTACTCTGTTGCAAACATATTAAATTGCAAAACTCTAAACACTTATCTTTTAATTATTTTATTGTTTCCAAATAAGTAACATGAATTGTCTAGTTGGAATGACAATCCATATGTATACGATACTCTACTTACAATTTATTACTTGGTAAACAATTTGGTACACTTGCCTAAATCCGACCATCAATGGTTAGGCGTTGATTTGTTGCTTCTTCCTCCAAGCGGGTAAACCTTAAGTTGTGGTTTCTTTTTGTTGGATAAGCATTTACTTGATACTATGTTGACAACTGATGTATTTCTTGCATTTCTCCTTGTATTTTCATTTGTTTGATGTACTTTTGTATTGTTCATCCTAAGTTGGAAGAGTTGTGAACACCTTTCAACTTGCGGGGGACTATTGAAAATATAGATCAGGGGCATATTATTAACCGTAATGGTTAAGTAGTATAAATAACTTGTAATATTAAATCATTTGTAACATTCAATCATTTGTAACATTCTATTTCTATCAATATAATGAGTTAGTTACTTTTCTCTCATTTCTTTTATGGATACCATGTTTCATAACATCTGTTTCGTTGATTCTCTAAAACACATTTCATACCACGTAATGGAATTGTTATTGAAAGAGGCACAATCAACATTACACTTAATAGTGCCAAGAGGAGGTTTAAACCAAGAATGAATTAGATTTGTATCATAACCCAAATGTTTTTCTCTAATTTGCATATATCTCGATTTGTTAAGCGTATCCTTTGCTGGAGTAACTATAACATGAGGGGAAGCATCATCACATTCCCAAAACTTTAAGTTGCGACACTTCCATAGACTTCATACCATAGCCATAGTTGGAAGCTGAAGTGGGTTCATCCTGCCAAACGAATAAAATAAATTAGATGCGAAATAAGTGGCTGTAAGTAGGAGCTCACAGATTGCTCCATGAAGTCCTATTTTTCTCAACAATCGCTGGCCTTTGAACACAAAGAAAACATGCATGTTATTCATGGTCCAAATCATAAGTCACGCATGCATCACCACAATTGATACCAAACTATGATGCAATCTTTTGTAGGGAGACATTGATGCGCCAATCGCCAAAGAAAGGATCTAAATCTGCGTGGAATCTTCATGTCCCAGATGGTACCCCAATCCTCATTAATATTGACAGCAGAAACTGAAGTTAAAAGATCCATACATACTTTGTACGCCGTCTTCACTAAGTAAGAACTATCAATATTGGTCACCTTCCAAACACAATTCTCGTCACTACTACAAGCGTAGAGAGGGGTGCTAAAAATTGCAGATGCTTCACTCGGATCAAATATAGAATTGATAAATTCTACATTCCATGAATTAAGGTTGGGAGACGGTAGATCATGTACTTTGATATCCTCAAGTTGGGGCCTCAATCTTCGATCTATGGCCCAATGTAATTAGAGATTGAGAACTCGAAAGGCGCCTCCATGTATATCTTGAGTTGTGACCAAGGTCAACTTTCAAGAATTTCTGAAAAATGATATTTATACAACTATTTTCTAACAACTTTTTGATAACTTTCTTTTTCATACTCACATTATCTTCTTATTATCTCTCTTCCTTTTTCTCTCTCTATTATTTTTGACCAATCAAATGAGAGAAAATCAAAGTTGTCATAGAAGTTGTACCAAAGAGTTATACATATATCACTACTCGCGGAGAAAATATCTAATTTCGAGGATGTGTGTAAGCAGGGTCGTCCTTAACAATTCGTTACTTGCATCGTTACTTGTCCTCAAGGAACAAACTTAGAAATGAAATTTAACAGTTATTTACCAATGGTAGTATCAAAAGTTCATCTTCATAGTTAGCAATTGATGGGCTAACTTGCTTGGCAACACATCCATTCCAACAACTTCTCACAACATAGTGAATAATGAAAGGTTCACGCAGTCGACATGTAAAACTACTATATTACTAAAAGTTGAAAAGTTTTTAAAGATCGATCAAAGTTATATCACAATACACATTTTTAAGAACTTTTAGCTTATAACAGGGCTTAGGTCAAATATGAGATAAATTCCGGAAGTAGGTTTAATAAAAATAATTGTAGTTAAGCAATTCCTACTTATTTGAGCAAGTGGCACCCCACAAACCATAAAGGAACAGTTTTTTTTATCAAAACAAAAGGACTAGATAACTAACAATAGTGCAAATCAATATATTTGCAAACATCAATTTCATAATTTTTTTTTTGTAAGTTGATTTTTGAGTTCAACTTGTTATTATAATTTTTTTTATCCTTTTTTTTTCTTCTTCATTTCATTTTTTTTAGACAAAAGTGATCTTTTCAGTTCTTGTTCTCTAGTACTCCTATCCCAAATTTAAAGTGTTGTTAGTTTCAAGAGCAACCCCAAACTTAAACTTTTAACAAGATTAAAACACATACACAAAGCCTAACTCCAAAATAAATTTGGTTACATACACTAAAGTTTTTAGGCTTGTAACATGGTTTGTCGCCGAAACAAGGGTCTAACCTATAGGCTCAACTTGGCTTGAAAAAAGATAATTCAAATTACAGGTTGGCTTCAAAGGCTCAAGGTACAAGCAATTTTCCTTACTGTGTATAAGATATAACCAATTGACACAAAGAAAAATCGCAAATCCTAGAAATAACATCTGCATGGAATACTCATTTGTAAAAATTGAAAAACCTAAGCATTCCTTCCTGGCTGCCGTACATTTCCCTTTGAATATCCATGCAAGCAACCACCTTCTTTGAACTTTTGACAAACCATTGGTGAAATCTTTGTTACTAAATTGGTAAAATTCAAGAAAAGGCAAGTTCATTAATAATAGACAAATCAGATGCAATACATAAGATAGGGGACATACAACTGAAATTCAAAACAGACACACCAAGGAAAATATCTAACTTCGAGGATGCGAGTAAGCAGGGTCGTCCTTAACAATTTGGAGGCCTCGTTATAATCTTGACAATTTTCGTTTCAAAAGAATAAATAAAAAAAATCTAACACAAGTTATAGTGACAGACAACTAAGTTGTAGTTAAATATATGCAAATATACATTTATCTATGGACAATGCATAATTGACAACAAATTTGTTGTCTTCCAAACTTTTACCTACAGAAAATTGACATTTAGTGACGAAATTTGTCCGTAGACACAAGTTTTTTTTTTTTTCCTTTAAATTTTGATGCCGTGTGCAAAGGGTCTTGTTTCACTTGCATTGGGACGGCTCTGTTCGTAAGTAAGGGGGTAGAATTGTTCAAGAGTTTCCAAGAAAATTGCTCTTTTTCCTTTCATTTTTGCTCATTCCCACCCTGATCTTCTAAAATTAACTCCAACATAAGTTAACTAATGTTGGGCGCTTGAAGAAAGAAAAAAAATCCCCAAGGGACTTAAATATGCCGCTGACTAAATTTTTCAATTTTCATGAGCTTCAACACACCCTTAGGGGTAGCTCCTGTAGAATGAAGCATGATGAAAGATGTTATTGGCACTTTATGGTTCAAGAAGAATTGTAGACAAGATTACTTTAGATGGGTGGAAGATGTTGCTGATGAAATTTATGTGGCAGTTGTAATAAAAGTGGCAAAGATAAAGAAGATGATAAGAAACCATGACTACGAGTGATTCTAATGCTTATGTTTCTTGTTCATTTATTTCTTTTTCCTAAATGTTCCGTTTCAGATGAGAATAAGGTTCATACCACACTTTATTTGCCTTCTTGTGATCAATTTTGTCTTTAGTTGAAGCACTATACAAAAACATATCCTTTTAAGATAAAACCAAAGAAAGAAACCATGTTTGTAAGCAAGCTCTACTGCCTTATTGATTGATGTGTTGGCAAATAGAAAGCTTGTAGTTAATTCTGCATGTCACCTTCTCTTCATCCACCCATGAAATACATAGAAGGGATACTATATGATATTTTTCACTACCAATGATGGCTAGGATAGTTGAGGCTTCGTGGAAAGGTAGAGGGTGAATTTGCATAAACTGCAACCAAAACTAAAAGAAAATCTACAAACACATTGAGTTTGAGTGGTGACCAGCCATTGCTGAATTAGTACAATTTTGTGATGTAAATTTCTTTTGATGTTTTTACCAAAGCGGCTTTCTAATTAATATAGATAGTGAAAAAGGATTATACAGGTTCGATCGGTCACTTGATTCTTATGGATTAAACAAACAAAATAAAACTAATAAGGATAATAATTTCATGTAATGGATAGAAGTACCCTTTTATTTATACTTCAAATATAATAAATTTATTTGCATACACAAAATAAAGAAGCCAAAATGTGTCGGCTCTAACATCAACTATTAGTATACATAAATGAGTTGTACATAGTATAATAAAGAATAACAAGAACAAAATATTGAAGTACACAATTCAGAAGAAAACCAAAGATTAAAGTAAACAAATGTTTGAGAAAATCATCATTCCCATTTGCTCCTAATTTGATGTGAGTGTCTATAATCATAAGTAAGAACCAATTTTGTATCCATTCTCCTCAGAGAATAACTTTCAACCAGCACGTAACAACTAAATTTCTTCCATTTGTTTGTTCCATCCAACTCTTCAACTTTTGTTACTCTCACTTGTCTTCCCTTCCCAGCATTCCATCCAAACCTTTCTTGTTCCCATTTCATTGCCTCAACAACTTCCAAACTCAATCCAACACTTTTCTCTTCAACACTCTTAAACCACAAAACTCCATCAACCAATCTATTTTCATCCCAAACAGCGTCCTTTCCTTCAACCTTAGCAACTTCTTTTTGAATAGCAACATCTACAAGCACACCACCTTCTCCACTATTTTCCTTTGAAAAAATCTTCTCCCATCTTTGCTCAAGTGTTAGCTCATAGAATGTTGACATCTTCATCTGCTCCTTTAAATTCATTCCTTCCTTCACAAACATAAATGGACAATACCACTTTCCAACAACCACTGATTCAGAACAATCATTAAAGATTGGAAAGTTGAAATTCGGCAACTTGGAACGCAAGGAATCATTTGAGCCTAATGCTTGGCTTAAATGGTAGTTGCGGGGAGTGCTAGCATAAAGTGTCCACCCTTTTTCCCTCAATAACCCAGGAGGAATTCCATCAGAGGCAACGGATTTTGCGTGAAAACCGTAACCTTTTTTGATTATTTCTACCTGTTGATAATCATTGAAGGGCTCCAAAGCTATTGGTTTAACATCATTGACAAAACTACAACAAAAACATGTGGTCATCTCCTCTTCCTTTGAACTTGTATTAGCTTGGCTGAAATCAATTCAAATTTCACAATTAATTTTGGAAAAACCTCTATTACTTTATGAATCAATCATTTCTCTTTCTTTAACCATGAAAGTTAACTAATTACCAACAGAAATATAATTATGTCTCATATTACAATGTTCTCTGTTGGGATGGCAGGGAAAAACTTGTACAACAATTATGAAGAAAATGATTAAAATTAAATAAATACATACCCTTGATACTTCCCCTTCCTTCTTATAACATAGTAGCGATTCGAAGACAATGGTTGATTCAATACTGGAATGAACATAGCTTCTTCACTGTAGGTGTTTGCATGTCCAGTTTGACTGTTTACACCAGATGAATAATTGATGGTTACATTTTTGTTCTGAGGTAAAGGAAAATTCTTGATTCTATTGTCTTTGGACAAACCAAAACAAGAGTAAGTTTGTGCTTCTTCATCTAAGATCACAAGATAACCTGAATTTGGCCCTGATGGTGGTGGGTCTAAAAGAGCACTAGGATTCTTTTTGTACATGGAAAGAAGTCTTGTTGCATACATTTTCACTGATTTGTAGATTAAATTATGATCTTGAAGATTATGTTTATGAATGTACGTGTATCCTTTATATACATATAGTTTGTCAAACATATAGTTTGAACGTTAAATTATTGTTTATTGTTAAGTTTTATATAATGATACAAGGTGGTGTAATTTATGATAAACCGCGTTTGACTATCCATAATGGGTGACGTCTTCCATACATATGCTGCACGTACATATAGGTATGGGGTCAAATGCCTATAGGTATGGTGGAATGTCCCTAATTAGAAATAGAAATTTTGATGACCGTGTCATGTAGTTTTAATCTGCATGTATTTTGGAAATATGTGTAAATTATAGAAGATAAAAAGCAAGAGAGATAGTAATAAACATATATCGAATTACAAACGCTATCAATATTTTGTTGTTAAAATAAGACAAATACTTCAAATACTCAAAGACTATTATAATATGGTAATTGTGCTATTTTTGTTCCACTGGACCATGGAGGGATGAAATTCTGCTTTGAATTTTATCTCATATGCGATAAATCGCAAGTATAATTACATATATCATATATGTAATCCTTACGTATTGCTGCATGGAATTCTTGCATCTCTTGCTAAACTTTTTGTGGTAATAATAACTATTTTGTCGATAGGAGTTACAAATTAAGTCGTCTTGTCTAAAATTTAAATTTATGTCAAATGGTTCTTTCATGTTAAAGAATAATTTTCCGGGATGAGCTTTTTCTTTTGAATTTGTGCTCCTAACATTTGTGTTAAGTGAAGCTATGATCAATCAAAATAAAACCGAGTAAAGTATCACCAAGTAAAGCGCCCTAGAATGAAAGCTATCAATTATGGTTATTATTTTTCCCACTTTCTTCTTTCTTTTCAAATTTACCCTTCGTTCGGATTGTATTTGCCGAACGATAGTTCGGATTATATATACCGAACCCCTTCTTTATATAAGCCGAACTCAGAAAATCTCACCACTTAAACAATTTCTAATTTTGCCTTAAAAACTCCTCTCTCACACCCAAAAATCCGAAAAGCTAACATTGTGTCGTTCTTGCCGGTATTTTACGAAAAAACGTCACATTACAAGCATTTTCAAACAACAAACCCAAGGTAAGATCTCATTCCCTTGATTTCTGTATGTTTGAATTTTTTTTCCACTGTAACTGAACATGTTCGGATTATATTTGTTGAACCAAATTGCTCTTTGTGTAAATCCATGATAATTTACATTTTTTTCATTTTTTTTTTGATAAATAAATTCTATTGGTACCCCACCCCAAACTTAAAATGTTGCTAATTCCAAAGAGCAACCCCAAACTTAACTTCAAATAATACCTAGTCAAAATTACCTATCTAACTCCAAGGGAAATCAAACAGGTTGCATGTGAGTTTAGGACTGTGACATGATTCGTCACTTAGTAACAACAAAAGAAATTGCATCTGAAGGCTCAAAGTGGTTTTAAGGGTGAAAAGCACTATTAACCCTATAATATAAAATACCAAGAATTAAATATTTAAGTACACATAATTCATAAGAAAATCAGATATTAAAGTAAAACGTTTGAAAAAATCGTCATTCCCATTTGCTCCTAATTTGATGTGAGTGTCTGTAATCATAAGTTAGCACCAATTTTGTATCCATTCTCCTCAAAGAATAACTTTCAACCAACCCATAACAACTAAATTTCTTCCACTTATTTGCTCCATCAAACTCCTCAGCTTTTGTTACTCTCACTTGTCTTCCATTCCCAGCATTCCATCCAAATCTTCTTTGTTCCCATTTCATTGCCTCAACAACTTCCAAACTCAATCCAACACTTTTCTCTTCAACACTCTTAAACCATAAAACTCCATCAACCAATCTATTTTCATCCCAAACAGCGTCCTTTCCTT
>Ga0228711_1002764_pt1 | contig 27151 bp, 11 predicted proteins | sample MedpolnodulmetaG_2_FD_177996 | JGI IMG/M metagenome (GOLD analysis project Ga0228711, IMG submission 177996) | Root nodule microbial communities from Medicago polymorpha collected in Santa Monica, California, United States - brown nodules | ecosystem: Host-associated > Plants > Roots > Nodule... | reverse complement strand
TATTATAAAAAAAAAAAAAAACTTGATGAAGGAAATATCTTTTATTATTATTTTTAATTAAATACAGTGACACCAATGATTATTTGAACTAGATACATTGAAGTTACAAGAACTAGTGTTCACCATTGAGTTAACACCTCAAGTGTATAAAATGTTTAATTGATATTCATTGTTACTCTAATATACTTTTTTTTGTAGTGATAATACACGTTTTTTTTTAATACCATCAATCAATTAATATTGTTAGGTTATTGAATAATTGATTTTAATCGTATTTACTTAAAATGTTATACAAATGGTAGTCTATAATTAGGAGGATAGTTCTCTCAAATATATAATAATTAAGAGGATGGTTTTCATGCACTAACAAGGTAAAACTTTTTTATACATGCATGTTAAGTAAGAAATTTCAAAAATAAATCAAAACCACCTCTAAAAAGCAGAAACCTCTTCATTCTCTCTAGAAAACCACCGCCTCCTTATGCATTTTTCACTCTCAAATCCAAACCTCTTTGTCCAGATGTAGATCTGGTGGTTGGTGATCCAGTCCTCCTCATGGCTGTATCACTCTCTGTCGGCGACGTCGCGCCGCCGTGTCTTGTTCCTCCCATCAACCGCCGCACTGTTTTTTATGCTTTTCTCCTTGCGGCGATTGTCATATGTTTTGTTTAATCCTCTTATGTGTCCTTCCTTTTGATCTTCACTGTTTGCAAGAAACAAAATGGATGGTGAATACAGATCTGGTCTAGCTCTTCTCCACCTGGAACGTGTGAGCCTCCTTTGGTGGGTGTGAGCAATTTTTCCTGGATTCGAGTTACTCTTGCTACTGACAGCGTTTCAAAGCTGGTGGTGTTTAGGTTCGTGTTCTGTTTAGTTTGTCGTGGATTATTGTGTGAGATTCGGTGGTATTGGTTGGTGGTTTTTTGTGTTTTTTGTCTGGTTATGGTGGGGTCGACGGTGGTGTTGGTGATGTCGGTTGCTATTGATGGCGTGTTCGTAGCTTGTTAGTTCAATTTGTTTTATGGTTGTGTTCTTTTCTGTTTCTGTTTTGGTTAGAGATTAGGTGGGATTAGACCTGGCTTTTTTGCGGGGGTTGGATTCGTAAATCTGAATGGGTCTTGTTCTATAACCCGAAAGGGCGGTGTGTGATTCAAAAACCCGTAAGGGTGTGGTTCGTTTAACCAGAAAGGGTATGGTTATTGACGTATTGAACTCATCATTCGATATGAGTTTTTACGTGTTGTATTGCTCGAAAGAACTTTTTATGCTTGCTGTGTTGATCAGGGAGCTGTTGGCACTTGGATGTTGATACCATGTTGGCGTCGATCCATTTACCATGTTAAGACTTTAATTGTTCTCTACAATGTTCACTTTTCATACAATTTTTGTAACTTGGTTTCGAGCCCGTACGCGAGTTTGCTAGGTTGCGCCTGTGATCAACGTTTCATTGTTAGGATAGTTTAGAGTTGATCAACTTGAACTGATTTATCACGATGTATTTCCGTTTGGGTTATTCCTGGGTTAAGTCTAATATCCCCCAGTCTTTGTACCTTTTTATTTAATATATTTTCTATTTTGTCTAAAAAAAAAAATACATTTTAAAACTCTAAACAAGGTAAAACTTCTAAAATATCTCTAAAATGTCATGTTAAGTAAGATATTTTAGAGACATTTTAAAACTAACCTAAAACAGCAGAATAATTTAAGAAAGTTGTTATTTGTATTATAGTTGTTTGTAATCACTATTGTTTTTACAATTTTATCTTTTAAGAGAGAGAGAGTTATTTTATTTTTCAACATACTATTTATTGTTGATTGAAAAAAAGATGTATATTAGCAAATAGCCTTATAAAAAGGGACAAAAAAAATCTCAAAAGAGTTTTATAATTAAGGACGAATGTAGTATGATAGTATGTCAGTGTACGATTAATATGTGTATCCCAATGATTAGTTGTCATTTTAATTAATGAATATGACAACTCATGTATTTTCATATTCTTAATTGAAAGTGACAATACATACACATCATTTGATACATGTGTAAAATAATTGTACATTGACGGGGTATACTAATTAAATTTTAACAAAGAATTATAATGTAATTAAATTGAATGCATGTGTAAAATAATACATTGTGGATATATACTAATCAAGTCTTATAATTAATGGTCTGTGTAAAACAATTTACACTAACAATGCATACAGATTAATGATGTTTATCAATCAAGTAATTGATCTCAATTGGTTAATGAGCTCTACCAAGGATTTGTTTAGATTGACTTACTTTTAAGCTTATGAAAAATAGCTTAGACAAAGAAATAAGTTTGAATGTTAATTAATAAGTTTTCACTAAAAAAATTGTATCTATAAAGCTATTTTTTCAAAAACTACATTGACAAACTTATGAATAATACATAATAGCATATGCAAGTAAATAAGCTTGTATGTTAATTCTCTTTCTCCCTATAAAAGATAATTTATAAGCAAAAAAATCACTTTTTAGATTAATTGAATATCTAATGTATCTGATCTACATTATTAGACTAAATACATTAATTTTTCAATGGATGTAAAAAAATATTTTTTTCTTTTATAATAATGACCAAAGGGAGAAAAATATTTAACTTAAAATACTGATTTCACCATACTCGATTGTGCTTTTTACCTCTTATTTAATCCTCATACAAATAGAAAAATAATATTATTAAGTGTAAGTAATCAAATAAATAACAACTCATTAGAATATCAACTCAGTCATACATTCTCCAATCACTATTATAAACAAAAATTTATATTTTAAATTAATTTAATAATTGATATATGTGGTCTTTTTTTGTGGTGTCTGGAATTCGAACCCCAAATCTTACATATATTATGCATTATTCCTCTATCAATTGAGTTAAGCTGACGGAGATTAATGTATGTATAATGAAGTGAGTGTTTGAGAGAGTGTTGCTAGCACTCCTCTTATAATAAAGACTACATATACTATTAATTAAATGAATCAAAAGTGTTTTTTTGACTTATAATTGTGATCAGATGATGTAGGTATTAAAAAAAATCATATACATATCATGTTATACTTTCAATCAATCATAATTAAGTAATTTTAAACATAAAACTAAAAATAAAAAAAATCAAACTCTGCATTTGTTGACTTCAAATAATTTCACTCTTAAAATTGCTAAGAGTTGGACATAGTCAAGCAACTATTTACAACCACAAGAATACATTAGATTTTTCTCAAACTTTTTCTCCTTCACAAGAATACCCTTTCCACCAGAATTCACACCCATTTTTTGTTCAATTAGGACTTCAAATATTGTTTCCAACGCACCCACCTAAAAATATAAAAATAATATTGAAAAAAAAAGATTTATTTTTTTACCATCTTCTAATTTCTTATTGCTCTAACCTCCCATGTTCTACACCATAAAAATTCTTTCCCATGTTCTAAGTTCCATAACCAAGATGATCAATGACAACACCCCATTCTTTGAACTCTATCTCTTAAAATTCCATTGTACAAAGCAACTCTATTTGCTGGCATTGCTTTTGTTTCTGGAATTTCATTTCTGCATTCACTAATTGATACTCTGTTTTTCTTCCCCTTTTTTTCTCTAAATTCTTTCACCATCACATTTTCTGAAAATTTCACTTTCTTCTTGTTCCTTCTCTTTTCCCTCTTCTTTTCCTCTGTAAAAAATAAAACAAAATAGAAAATTAAAGTGAGTATTTCATCAAATATATTCAGAAGGACAAAACTTAGATACAATTCTCTCTGATACACTTTTATAATGTTTTTAATCACAACATAACACGCGAAATATTTATTTCAATATTTGACGTGTCATGTTGTAATTGAAATACAAAACAAAGAAAATACCTATAGAACAGTATCTAAATTTTCTGAAAAATTTAAATTTAAATTTTTTATGTAAAAAAAATAGAGTATTTTTTGTAAGAATGAATTGAATTACCTGTGTATAAGCAAGATCGTAGAATTGGTTTGTTTTCTGAATTGGGTGTTTCATGAAATTGAAATGTTGATGAATTTTTTTGTTTACAGAAAGTAAGATAAAGAACAGTAGTTGAAACAACCATGGCTGTGGTTAAAACAAGACCTTGTGAGATTGAAGTCATGTTGTGGTTTGGAACAGAGTAAAGAAAACAGAGAAAGAAGAAGTAACAAACAACAACGTTGTCTTGTGTTGTGAGAAGTGTGAGAAAATGAAGACTTATTTGTTGACTATGAATATGAAAGAAAGAGCCTTATATAAATACTGTTGAATAGAGAGAGAATGTGAAGAAGTGCTTTTTGTGAAGGTTCACATGTGGCACTGGTTGGGAAAAAGGAAAAATTTATTACAAATTACAAAAAATAAGAATCTATATGCTTTAATTAATTAATTATGGTAATTAGAAATGTTAAAAAAATAAAAAATTAATTAATGGATAAGTGTTGGTTGTGTAAAGTTATTTTACATCGTCATCTAGTCACAACTCTTCAATTTATCACAAAATAGTTGATTTTTTTTCATATAAAACGTTACATTTTTTATTATGATGACAAACCACATTCTTTAATTTTAATAAATAATTATATTTTTTGGACTAATATAAATAAATAATAATATTGGTTTACTGGTGAATTAGTTGTTGAGGGGAATAGTGTGAGCAAACTACATTTGATAAAAGATTCTTTATTGGTGTAAAGGAAGTTTCCTAGAAATGTATGTTGGAAAAGTGGGATAAATTCAAAGTAAGACAACAAGAGGATGAATGTCGAAAAATACATGGATTTATAAATTAATCTATTAGTCTCGGTCAAAAAAACCAATTAATCTATATTTTATGGAAAATAAATTAATATTTGACTTCAATATTTTTAAATGATTTACGTGACACAAATAGTAGATAAGTGCATAGTTTTAAAACCCGGACCGGATCGGCCGGTCCGATCGGTCGAACCGTGAACCGGGGACATAACCGGTTCGGTCTGCTTATTAGATCAGACATGCAAATGAACCGGTCAAAACCGGCATGACTCGCTAAAAACTGGTAAAAATCGGTGACTCGACCGGTTTGATGAACCGGATCGGATCAATAAAAAAATCAGAAAAATTGGAAAAAAAATCATAGATCAGAACGATTGGCAATACAAAATCAGAAAAACTGGAAGAGAACAAAATAATAGAGAGATCGACGACGGAGGAAAGAAGATAAAGATGGCATGAACAGATTGAAACTAATCAACTTGTTTTAGATCTGATATGTGCTTTCTAATTTGATATCTACTTGTTTGGATGAGTTTAGATTTTGATTTAGAGAGAATAGAAGATGAGTGTAAGGGAGGAGCGGCTGCAAGCCTGCAACATAGAAAAGTAGGGTTAAGTTTTCAACTTCACCTTTATTTGACATTTAAGGGTCCCATTTAAGACCTGGCAAATTTTTATCTCCCTTTCTTTTTTTAATTTAATCGTAAAAGTAAACATATGGGAACTATGTTTGTACAATTACTGTTACTTGACCTTTTCAATTTTGCTTAAAGACTTTATTTTTTAAATATTACTTACATTGTACACCTTTCTTCAAAATAATTTTATACACCTATATCTTTTATAATTATTACGTTATTGATTAATCATAAAATATATTAAACAAAACTAAAAAAGATAGGGAATATTTTACATACTTATGTTATTTTATAATGAGATTGTAAAATTATGTTAATTTGTCAAAAAAAAATTACATTTGTATAGATGTCATGAGTTTGTTTTTTTGAAATAAATTTTTACATGCCAAGTCACTCAATTTGATCTAGTTTAATATACATATAATTTTTTTTAATGACCGAGTTATAAGACCGAGTCATCCGGTTTAATCCGATTCTATCATGCGGTTTAACCGGTGACCCAATGGTTCAACCAATGACTCAGTGACCCAGTAACCTCACCGAGTCAATGACCGGTCCGAGTTTTAAAACTATGAGTCAAAGTCTATTATGGAAATCCTAAATTAAATAAGATTTTTTCACAGTTTCCCTTGCTTAAAAGAATAAAAGATATCTCCCCTTTGCCAACATGGCCTGAACCACCAAGGATTTCCTCAAAATATTGTAATGCTCATACTTTTTTTAGTAAAACACTTGATGATCTGAAACATAAAATGAGCAGTATTGGATTTACCTTTGTTGAAATCAACCATCATCCTATTGAGGAGGCATGCTACTCTGCAAAGCCATGCATGTAAAGAAACAATTGTGGAACGATCTACTGGCTGATACTACCAAGCCTTGTGCAACGTCCCATTTCTTAAAGATAGAATAAATATAAACAACTTTCTCAATTGCGTAAAACTTTTCAATCCGAACTTAGTTCAAATTCTTTTAAATAATACTTCTAATTTTTTTCATCAAGCTTTACAAATCAAGCAGTGAAATTTACAATATACTCTAATAAAATCATTACATAATCAAGAGTTTCTAAATGACAATTTTGAAGGAAAATCCTAAATTTAGACGTTGACTGTGATCTGGCCTCTGATGACATCTTAAAATTGCTTATGCTTGAAAAATAAAAAGTAATGTGGGGTGATATATTAATTACCTCAGTAAGCTTCCAAAGAGGGATAAAATAATCCTGCCTTTGAACAAGAGTTTCAATTAAAACATAAACATAACTAAGAATTCAATTACAACAATTAATTAAACTCAAGATAACTTATATTTTGATAACTTAATTAATTAGGTTACCGAACGTGGGAAAACCTCCGATAACTTAACATATTCTAAACTTTATGGTAAGTCGGAGATAGATTGACTCTGATAAACGGTACACGTCCTGTCGTAGACGAAGAATCCACCTAATTAGGGTGAATCCTAATATTTCCACTTAGATACCTCATATACATTTAGATAACTAATACATACCATGCATAATAACTTTCATGCTCAAAGTATGCCTTTAAACTTCAAATAAAATGTAATATAAGTAGTACCATGATCATCAGCTAATTAATTATTCTCACTCAACAGGTTCTTATATATTCTTCATACCTCATAGTATTTATTAAGGTAAAACCAACCTCATACATAAGAACATTCATACAATTTCTAATCATGTTCAAAGTCTTTTATAATTAACTCATCTTCACTTTCCCTGCCAGTTAACTAGTGCCAAGTAGCAAAAATGGGAAGCAGACATTCCCAAAAGCTACTGCTGTGTCAATTTGTCATGCTAAAGAACCTACTTTTGATGAACCTTGTATCTTGCAGCCTATCATCACACCAATCACCACCTCTGATGAAGTCCTAGGGCAAGATAAGAGAAAGGTTCACCACTGTTGGCCCTAAGAATTTGTCTGCTGCCTGTTTGAAAGATGGTAAAATCTTGAGTAAGTATTGGGGGATGAGGACACTGATACTACTGATGGCACATTGGAACCTGATACTGACCATGAGGCTCACAAGAGCTACTGCAAAAGCTCATTAGAGCATGATATAGACACAGCTGGTACCCTAGCCAATTTGAAGGAAACTCGCTCTGCTGATCATTACCTTCTGCAACATTCTCATGAAAGCTGCTAAAACCTTAGATGGTAACAGTTCTGTCAGAGTTTCAACTAGACATAAGAAGACCAGTGTTCGCCTGAAGGACCAAGCATGAAGTGCATCCTTTGTCTTGCTGTTTTAGGAGGGTTTGTTTCTTTTTGTTGGATTTGTTTCTTTTTGTTTTTGTTTCTGAGACTTTTTGTATGAGGTTCAGGCTGCACCTGACAACATTTATTGAATTTTTAGCTTTATCAAAACAAAAAAAACTACTTTCTTTTATTTCCTTTGAATTCATTTTTCTGTGCTATATACACATATTATCAAATTACATTCAGTAGCATGAACACACCGCACAATACTAATGTCAATAATTTCTAATCATATCAATACAATCCAAATTATAAGCCTTAGGTATCCAAAACTTAATTTCTTTACAACATTCATCGCATTGACTATATTATAATATGAATCAAACATGCTCAGTATTTTAGTCATAAATCATCCTAGCAACACCAATTTAGATGGGACTAAAACTAGGGAATAGCTAACATCTAAGACTATATTTCTTGTGAAGACATCGAAAGCTAATTCCCTAATTTTCTAATGGACGATTTTACATGCATAACGCTTTTACAATAAATATTATTAAAAAGGAGAAAAAAAAAAACTATCCATAGCGTTCTAACAAACAATAATAATACTCTATTGTACCTTTTTATTTTTAAAAGGCTTAAATATTGCACTCGTCCCTGCAAATATGCCTCGTTTAAGTTTTGGTCCTTGTAAAAAAAAATTTGTTTTTGGTCCCTGCAAAATTTTTTGTTTTTTAAAATAGTCCCTGACCCCATTTTTGTGATGGTTTGCATACGTGGCACATGATGACTGGACCCATTTTGTAGTTTTTGGTCCCTGCAAAATATTTTATTTTTTTAAACAGGTCCCTACAAATTTTTTTGTTTCTGAAAATAGTCCCTAGAGGGACTATTTTAAAAAACAACAAATTTTGCAGGGACCAAAAACAATTTTTTTTTTACACGGACCAAAACTTAAACGAGGCATATTTGCAGGGACGAGTACCATATTTTAACCTAACTTGATATCCGATTTAATAATTGACTAATTTAGGGGATTAATCTTTTCGTCTACTAATGGAGACTCAATTGAAATCAGAACAAAGTCATGTATGAACTAATCTAAAAAGAAGTGTACTCCTAACCTAAGTCTCAAGCCTTTCACCCCTCAATCAAACACTAGTGTAAAATTAAATTTTACAATGATGCTACTTTTACATTTTACTTCCAAAAATATTTAATTGTCTTATCCAGCAACCCCTCAAACTTTAATAATGGAATGTTAAGAAATTAGATCATTTTTAATGCTATTAACGCTCTCTTTCAACAATCACTTTTTTGTTGGTTTAAATAACACGGATCTTGTTTTAAAAAATAAAAAATAACACGCATCTACACTTTAAAAATGAAACTCAAGTTTTTATTTGATAGTAGTAATTTTTTTTTCTAATGTATTTTATTTAACAAAAAATATTATCTAAGAATTTCTCAACCACGAGAAGTTAGAGAAATAGAGAACTCCACAAAAACAGTGATTTTCTTGATTATGGTATCGTGCAAGTGAATGGAGTGTCTCAACTTCGCATCGCATTCACCTTCTTGCCGCTCTGGTTAGTTAGCTTCAACCTTTTCAATTCTTGTTCATTTCAACATAACATGGCCAATTTGTTTTTGTTTTTGTGAGACTCTCGTAGAGATTTGACTTTGTTTTGGTTTCATCAGTATGTTGGAAAAGTTGTTTTTCTATTTCTTCATTTTTTTTTTTTTACTTTCAATTTCTGGTCTATACTTAAATGTCTGTGTAGTTTTGTGTTGGTGGTTCATAGCTAAATGTAATTTATTGCTGTTTTGTTACAATTCGATATTTATGTGTTATTTTTTTGCTAATGCAGGTATGGTTGGGAAACAGTTGAATTCCCCTCTTCTCGCTACTGATTCTGCTGCACAGTTCTTGTGTTGCAAGGTAAGTGTGCATCTTAATATTTATTTTCTAGTGGGTTGTATGTGTATGTGTGTAGGAAACGGTTTGTCTGTATTGATTAGTAAACTATTCATGTTTAGATTTATCTCTATTTTCATGTTTAGGAAGGTGTAATGGGACAATATGAATTGAAGGTTACTGTATTATTGAATTGTGGTGAAAATTTACTCCCAAAGTATGAATATATGGAGAGGAGAGAGCTTTTAGAATAAGGGAAGAGGAGAATTTCCTTACACAAACATCCATATTAAGGATTCACAATCCTCACTCTATTAATACTAGTCATCTCACAAGATCTTTCAGCCTTGAATTGGTTAGCCGTTGCCGCATTCCTCTCCCTACTTCCTGGATTCTCGGCCTCCCCATCGATTCTTCTAGAATGTTTTGTTGGCTATCTTTTCTCTCCTTTGTCATATCTGGCAGCTTCCTTACAATACCTTCCTCTTTAAAGTCGACCTTGTCCTCAGGTTGAAGTTAGGATACTTTATGTAGGATATTGGCACAGTTCTCACAGGTAGCTTCAGTTTCCCCTAAGTGGTCTCACTGAACAAGAGCTTGCTTGACTGCTTGCTGTCCTTGAACGATCTCACGGGTCTGTGAAACTGCTACTGGCTGCGTAATAGGACCTAATTCACTGGTTGTCATAGGAAGAGGTATGTAAAGGCTCATTACACTGTCTCTTAAAAAGTTTCAGCTGGGATATGTGAAAAACCGGGTGTATTCTTTCCTCTACATGATGCTGGAGCTTGTATTCTACCATCCCAATCTTGGCAATAATTGGAAATGGTTGCAATTTAACTAATACCTTATCACCAACCTGCAGTTGTACATCCTGTCTTTGAGCCCTCATGACCTGTTAGGTGCGGGTCAAGTTATGTGAGACCTGATTCAATAAAGCATCTCTGTCTTGTGAAATTAAAGGCCGGAACTGTTTTTAGAACATGAGTTAATCAGTGAAAAATGTTTTAATTGTAAAGCTTTAAAGGGCTTCTCTTTTTCTGTCAGCGGTAATAGTGCAAATAGTAATGCTGCAGGCGAATGGTTGAAAAAAACTTGAATTTGATTATTCTGTGTTGGCTCGCTAAGTGGAAACTGGAGAGTAACGATATGCTAGTTGATGGCGAATGCTTTTCATCAACAATTGAAGAGTGCAGAAGTTGCCATTTTGGCTATGGATGTAGTAGTATGATATTCTTTTCATTGCTCACAATCCAATAAGCTGGTTGAATGGTCAGCGTTACAGTGTTCATGGATAGCTATTTTTTCAAAGAATGCGTAGCAGATTAATTGGTTATCTTTCTTTGGAGTTAGGACCTCAGCGTTGTCAATCACAGATCGCAAAAATAGCAATTTGTTTGAGTTCTGCTATGCAACAGTGCTATAACATCGCTATAGCCGCCATTTGACAACATTTTGTACTAAATAGTGCATCGGGGAACATTGCATCTCCATTCTGATTCGTTTTACGGTGACTATTATATGGAGAGTGGGCGCTCTCTTGTACTGAATGTTTTTTACAGCTCCTCCTACGAGGCATTTTCAACAAGCATTCAAAATTAATCATGGAGACTTTATTTGCATTGAAACTATTGCTCTACTGACATATTTAACTTCCCATAGACTGGAATTTAAAGTCCCAATGTCTTTTAGGACTTTGTATTTAAAGGATATCTTCACGGTTTCATACTTTTGTTGGTCGAATTTCAGACTAAAATTAAAAGACTATGTTTACCATACATATTAGGCTATTAGCTGTCTCAAACCTTGAAAATAATCCAGTTTTAGTTCTGGAGGTTGGCTTTTATACTGAAAATACTATAGTATAGAAAAATGCTCAATGTTTCTTGATACATTTTATATTCTTCAACATATCTAGATATAGGTTACATATCATCTCCAGCTGATATTCATCAAAGAACTCAATAACTAAGATTTTTGAATTCTGCTATGGAATTACTCTGTTCAAATAAAGATAAATATCAGTTTAAAAATGTTATTTATTTATGTTTCATGCACACCATCAATATTAAACTTATGCATACAGATCCAAAGGCCAGAGTTGGAAATTGGAACTTCAACAAGATGTAAAAAAATTCACTGGTAGGACTGTAGGAGGATAATAATGGTCACCAGAGTCTAAAAATTGTGTACGATCGTGCAGGCTGATCTTGCTGGTGCCTCTTCCAGTATTCCATTGCCAAATATCAGATTTTTGCCAAGTCTTGCAAAAGCAAAATGGACCTCAAATCACTCTACCAACCATTGGATATTGCGTTCTACAACACAGATAGAGAATGTAATCACAAGTGATGAAGACCGGAGTATGTGGGAAGCATGTAGACAAGCTCTTTCTGCATTTAACTTCGACGATGAAGAAAAGGACAAGATACTAGGAAAAGCATTTGGTCTTGTTCGTTCTCCTTATTGGGGAGAAGACCGTGATAAGGAAGTTCCCAAATTTGAGTCAGTAAATAGAACATTAGACTATCTACGGAGTCTAAATCTTTCTGATGATGATTTGTCCAAGTTGCTTACAAAATTTCCAGAAGTTCTTGGATGTAATTTAGAAGAAGAATTGAAAGCTAATATAAAGATCCTGAAGGAGCAGTGGAGTATTGAAGGAAAATCTCTTAGGAACCTTCTCCTTCGAAATCCAAAGGTTTTGGGTTATAATATTGACTGTAAGGGAGATTGTAAGGCACAATGCACCAGATGCTGGGTTCGATTCTAGTTGATTGGATGCAATGTATGTTTTTGTATTATAGTTGTCTGCAGCATAATATCATTGTTCATTTATTCACCCTCTCCACCTTAAATAAAAGACAGAATTGCATGTGAAGAAAGGTTCTCACATTTTGGATGTTACAAGAAATATTGATATGAATTGCTGAAGTTACTTGGACAATGGAATGAAGATACTCACAGTAAGGTTGTTTATAATTTTACAAACCATGTTCTTTTGTCAGAAATAAGTTTTATTACTCATGTCTCATGATATGTTTTACAGATATTATTTGTTCCTAAGTTGATACAAATTACAATAAGATCTATGATGTGAATCTCACCTCCCTCAACCCATTGATGATGTCAAACATGATTTTTTATTTGGATTCCAGCTTCCATGTCTCTGATATTATCAGGTTGTAGCATATAGATAAAATTTGATTTGTTATCTGGGTTCCAGCTTTCAAAGTGGTTTATTTTTACTTTATATGGTGAAATAAGACATCTTAACAGATGATAAAAAAAACATTGGTTAATGTATATCAACACATTCATGATTGTTCGTATATATGATGATATATATCACAACAACTGAACCGTGTATCAAAACAAATCACTGATTCACGCATGTTAGAGGGAAACACTTTACATGCCTTCAATACCAAATATTCCCCTAGTAGTATACGCAACTTATTAAAAATAAAAAAACTATAGGTTGTACGCAACTCTATATTTATTTAAGGTTACTCTATGAGTCCTTTAAGTTTGAGGTTTATAATAGATTGGTCCTTTAAGTTATTTTGGTCACACATAAGTCTTTTAAGTTTTAGGTTTGTAACAGATTGGTATTTAAGTTATTTTGGTCACAAATAAGTCTTTTAAGTTTGTAAACTTTTTCGATTTAGTACTTTTATTAACCAAACAATGATGTGATAGAAGGACTAAATTGAAAACTATTACAAACTTAAAGGACTTATTTGTGACCAAAATAACTTAAAGGACCAATCTGTTACAAACCTCAAACTTAAATACTTATGTGTGACCAAAATAATTTAAAGGACCAACCTATTACAAACCTCAAATTTAAAGGACTCATGGAGTAATTTAATCTTTATTTAACTTGCGAAAGTTTTTGGATGCATGCATGTCACCGTCATTGTCACCACAAACAAGGTCCTTCCCTCTTTTAGCAGCAAAGTTTCTTAATGTCAAAAGCCTACTTATTTTAAGCATGGTAGCTAGTAGCTAGAATATGTCATCTTATGTCAATTCTTTAATGTCACCTTTAACTATTAATTGTACTTTTCTTAATGTTGTGCATGCCTACTAGAAACTAGCTAGGACTTTCATTTTTGTCTCCTAACATTCATTTTTGTCTCCTTAACCCAAATTGTCACATGAAGGGTTAAGACTTGGTTATTGTTGTTGACACCACCTTAATCCAAATTAACATGCCTTACATCGTGCAACGTATATAAAAGTTTTCTAACCTCAATCGGTGAAAGCAACCGTGAAAGGCTAATTCTATGACGCTTTTGTAAAAGAGTGTTGCACGTGCACACATATGTTTGCTATCATTGAATCAGTTAGTCATATCATATTTTACTTGATGCAATGGTGGGATTTATTAATCTAATAGTGAAAAAAAAAATTGTGCATGACACAACATTAATTTCATTTATGCATCAAAGAACTAGTTTGAAATAACTCTACTCATTTTAATTTGACTTATTTGTATCTCTCAAATGCTCCATATTGACCTTTCATGCTTTCTTTGTATAGGGTTGACAAAATAGATGGATTACATGAATGTAAATTTGAATGATAATGGATGAATCACAATAATCTATTAATCCATCAACAATTCACTAACATTTCTTTTTAAAAAAATTACTACATATATATTAAAATACATAAAATCTATATAATCCATTTATTAAAACACATTAGTTTTTTTTTTTACAAATTTTTCTTTTAAACAATATACCTAAAACTAATTTTGTTTTTGTGAATTCAACCCAAACAGGTTATTGAAAGTTGCTTTATATGCACATCAATTTTGCTCCCAATCGAATGTTTTTGTGTGTAAAATCCGATCAAATTGTATCTCTGAATCGACCTTTTCAATCAAGTGAGCAATTTTGAGGTGCTCATTGAGTAACCATCCGGATTTTTTTACCGAGCCCAATGCATATTATTTTACTAGCCCAAAACAGATTTTTTTTTAATACATATTATTTTAAAAATTGCTTTTCTGACTTCAAATGCTTCCTAATGACACGTGGAAGTTACTTAATTGCCCCCAGCGGCAGTTAACTGCCGTTCATACCAGTAAACAGAACCAGTGCAGTATGCAATGGTTTTTCCAGCCATTTTGGCTTGTTTGTACCTGTAATTTCAAACGGCAATTCTGCATGAAATCTAACCGAAGTAACAACATCCAACAATTACAAACATCAACATTTCATTGTTTGTCAATTATTCGGTAACATTACACAAAACCGATATTACGTTAACGTTACACAATTGTTTGAAATTCGTCAAATTTTCCACATTATCCAACACATTACACATAAAGTACATTAATTTATAATAAATGCGAAAGTCAAATATATATATATATATATATATATATATATATATATATATATATATAATCATTAAAGGTTAGTTACATCTTTGCCACAAAAAATGGTCATTACATTATATATCCAAAAAAATACGTCGACGCATATCGACCAAAAAATGGATTAAACCAACCAAAAAGTGTCATATTTCATCTAATAAAAGTAAATCATCTAAAAGTTCCAGAGTATCTTCAAATTCTTCGTTTGCTTTAACCGGAGTGTCATCAAACATAATAGGATTGTCTTGATTTGTTGGTTTTTTTGGTAAAACCGGACTCTCTTTTAGCTCAATCTCCATGAGTGTTCGGAAACGATCGTGTTGATCCAAGAATTCATCCTCCCATGTTGCCGCCTCATTGCTCATGTGATTTTTCCACTCCGTGGATGATGGAGGTAGTGGGCAACCATCTTTCAACGAAAGAAGGACAAAATGATTTGGGATTAAACCAAGGCAAATCATGTTACTTTTCGGGTTAACTGGAGGCAGACTTCTAAGTGGGAAAAAAGTCTCGGAGACTCCAATATCAAGGGTAGTCATCTCTACCACCGGCTTATTGTAACAAGATGCAACAATGTGTCCCATATCCGGCAATGTCAACCATTTGTCGGGAGGTGCAAAACTACTAGCATTTTTGGGAGGATGCAATCCATCCAAGATGTAGTTGTAGCGGGGCTCGCTCGCATATATCTCGATGTATTTGTTCATATGCTCAAAAAATGTCTTGAACAGTTTGACTTTCCTTTTTTTCTCTTACGTAATAAACATATCCATTCTCTTCCAACTTTGAGATTAGAAATTGCATCTCCGTCAAATCACCCATTTTTTGCCTTTTTGAATTTATGACGTTCATTGTAGACTTGCTTGATATTTGTCATGGACTCTTTCCTTTTCTTCTTTAAATTTGTCAAAATATTTTTTGGTTTCACCGAAGAATTGGTCAAGTTATGTACAATCTTCTTGTCGTCCTCCATTAATCATCCGGCAAGAAGGTATCCTGCTACATACGGCACCATCTCATGGTTGTGAACGTCATTAAGAATAGCCAAGTTCCAAGCATTGTCTTCCCTGACGACATATACACGCACCTTGAACAAACACCCACATTTTCTTGATCCTGTTGCTTCATGCTTCACTTTTCTCTTTGGTACTTTGTGCTCGCCACTCCGTTCATAAACCAACTCCAACATAACATTTCTACCTTCACAAGATCTTCTAATGATAACCGTAAATCCAGCCCTATTTTCTTGTCGACGAACCCAACCGAGCAATTCGCCTTTATCTTTCCATGTATCTCGGGTTGGGAAAAAATGAGCCGTGTCCACTTCGTTGTCACGAAGTTTCCACACATCGGAATTGACGCTTGAAGCCTCAACTTTAACTGAAGATTCAACCTTCACGGGAGCTTCGACCTTAATGGGAGCTTCAACCTTAATGGAATCGACAACACTAGGTTTTAGATCACCCGGATCATCACCCGCATTCTCAACCATATCTATAAATAAACAACATATAATTGCTAAAATAATCAATAAACATGTATCTAATATCATATAATAACATAAGCAAACCAAAAAAAACAAAAGAAAAAAAATTTGATTTTTTTTTTTTGGCAATGGCACTGCCAAATGAAAAGTTGAAAAAATTTCTAAGTGCTGGGCGGCAGTTAACAGCAGCTGACACCTAGCGGTAGTTAACTGTCGTTGAAGTTCGTGACAGTACAAAAAAAAACTAGAAAAACCAATCAAAGTAAACAAGTTAAAACTTGCAATACCTGTTCTTTGATGCATATTGTGTGTAGAAACGTCGTAGCAATCGATCAACAATGATTTGGAACGAAGATTTTGACAAAAGATTTTTGAAATGAGGATTTTTTTTTGGAATGGTATGGTGAGGTAAGGTGATGAGTGAATAGGACCTAGAGGTTTTCTGGTTTTAGGGGAAAAAAGCAACGACAGTTAACTACTCCATCCATCTCTAAATTATAGTCGTTTAAGGTTTGTGCACGATTATTAAGGAAATGATTAATTGTGTTGATTTCAATGATGAAATTCATATCATTTACTAAAATATCCTTATTAATTCTAGTTAGTGAAGTAGTTAAGTTGAATGAAATTCATTAAATAAGGGTGTAATAATGGAAAAAATATAATAAATGTTGCATTGGTATTGTAAAGTGACAATTATTTTGAGAAAAAGAAAAAATGCTAAAGAGACAATTATTATGAGACGGTGGGAGTACCATTGTGGCCAGCGGCAGTTAACTGCTGCCGGTTATCCCAATGATAGTTAACTACCGCTGAGGGCTGTAAGGTAATTTACTTGTGTCAAAATGACGTTTTTTAAGTCAGAAGAGCAATTTTCTATTATTTTTCAAGTCCCACGTAGATTAAAGATAAAATTCAACTAGAGTTTATAAAAAGATACATTCCTCACCTTATCAAATTAGGCCACCTATATAAAATCCCCCTCTATTTGGATTATCCACCATTGATATATCCACACAATAGAAACATTAATGATGGACGTGAAGTTTTATTGGAAAAACCAAGTCCCACCATTTATATAACATGACATGATGCATCTAAATGGTTATATTCAATTGGATTGTTGTGTAAAACTTTTTTAGCACACACATTTTTTGTTTCAACCAAATATCCTTTAAATGTAATTGAAGGGACTATTTCTCGAGTCAGATAGGATCGTAATAAGCGACAAACTTCTCTCTTAAAAGATTTAACACCATCACATTCACATGATTGGATTCGAAGTTATGACCTTTAATTAAGTTGGAATAGATCACTTGCCATCCTATCTTTAGGTAAAGAATACCACTCAAATTCCATCCAAAGCTTGCCCTATAGGCTATATGTGAGATTCTACGTGCGTGAGATATTCCTTCCTGTGGGCATATTAACGTTTTGCTCCGTTCATGGCTAGCAAATGTCGTTAGTTCTCTTTCCACATGTAATTCATTGAATCTCTCTAATTCGTTTCACAATATTTCTTGTTCGTTTTGTTAATTTATTCAAAATGATGAATGTTAAGCCCCAACAAGTATTGAAAGGTTATTTAAGTACTAACAAAATACTAATGATTACTATTTATCATTTATTATCACATCAGAATTGTAAACAGGTCCAATATCAGTATTCCATAAACAACATAATTACTAATAGCACATAAGTGAATTTCCCTCAAAAAAACACACAAGTTAATTATAGACTAATTTTTTTTTAATTATAGTTTTAGTTATTTTTTTTATTAGTGTTAATAAAAGAGATTGAGCATAGTTCAATTGGTAGGGACATGCATTATTATATGCAGGGGCCGGGGTTACACCCCACTTTTTCACCTTAAAAAAGGTGAATTTTAGCAATTAGACTACTTGAAAAAAATAAAATAAAAGAGGATCGGTGGTAAACTGCTCTTAAGGAGTATAACTTAAACTTAGATGACTTAACAAACATTACATTGTGTATGTGGAACTCAACCCATACTCCTTCAATATTGTGGCGGCAGAAAACGTGGTTAAGAGGAGAGATTCCTCAAAAAATGGTTAACAAAGTTCTCAAACACATATTGGTAATTTAAACCAGTGGGTATTTGGCACCACAACTTAGGTAAAAATTACTTCATCCATCGCAAAATCACTTCTTTTTGCAAAGAAATTTGTATCAAAATAGTTGCTCTTTTTGAATTTTCAATACAACATTAATACTTTTTTTTTCTTCAATTGTAATGTTCCCTCTAATTAATATTATTTTATTCGCTTCCAATTTAATATCTTTTTTTTTTTGCATTTTTGATAATAATAAATACATCAATAAATAATAAGCATAATTTGTTGCGGAGAAACTTTTAGTAACGTTCTTAACATGTTCACAAAAAATTGTTCAAAAACTTAAGAGTTTAATCATAATTAAACAAATTTGAATTTAGAATGGACTAAAACTGAGTGTAATACTTTTATAAGGACTAAACAAACTATTAAAGTTAAATAAGAACTAAACTTAAAATATCCCAATTTATTTGGACCAAAAACAATTGGGATGAATGAAGTAAATCTTTTACAACTTACCCAAACTCTTATAATTGCACAATGACAAAATTGAAATGCATTGATGTGTCAGAATTAAATGTCATTTTGCACTCATAGGTGCATTCATAGGTATCGTGGCTATAAGTGACCTTGCATGGTGGACATTCCATTTAAGATTAAAATTTAAATGTGGAGAAATGAGGTATTCGAGGTTTGAACTCGACCCCTGAATATATTATGTAATGTTACTACCAACTGATCTAAACTAACAAGGATGAATAATTTGCACTTTAACATGATATATATGATGTTAAATATTTATAATGAGATGTGATAATATAGATATATCATGGAGTGTAATAGATAAGTAGATAGACGAGCACTAATACATTTATCTTTCCGACAGTTATTATAATTTATATCTTCAACATCCCATCAAATATGAGAGGAAATTGAGTGGAAAATGTGAATACATCAATTTGACCTTAATAGAAATTCATTAATCTCCCGTGAAAATAGAGGGTGATTAGTTTTCGTGAACTTAACTTAGTTGATAAAAATAATGCACTAAAATATGAAGGGGTCGAAGTTCGAACTCCAAATTCTTTACTGATAAATTTTTTTCTTATAGAAAAACCGATGAAAATTATAGTCATTAAATTAATTGAAAAAAAATGTATCTAAAAAAATTAAATTGTGAACGAGTATACCTGATGTTTGATTGAGTATATTCTCGTAATATAATCATTCATGTCATCTTTTTATATAAATTTATTTTAAAGTAAATTCAAATTCTAAATAAATTATGCTAGAAGGTAAACAAAAGCTACTTAATTAAAATAGAATTCTACAACAGAGAGATAACCTAACGAATACGTTTCTATGTCCTATGACAATGGTAAACAAAAGTTTAGGTAATCACTTGGTCATTTTCATTCACTCAAGGCTAGAAAACTTTCAAAATGCACATCCATCCATAATAAATGAATAGGGAAGTTTGTTGAACTATGATGATCACTTTCTTCATGATACATACAGCTGAGCTGGTACATTATAACAACCACTGTTTACCCTTATAAATAGCCTCACTCACAGCTTCTAACTTCACACCCACTCTTTGTCTTAAAAACTTGTTCAATCTAATTTCTTCTCGTACCAATGGCCTTCACCAAAAACACACTAATCTTGGTACTTCTCTGCTTCATCCTTATACAAGAGGTATTATTTTCCTATAATCACTTATACTCATATATATTATGTATATCCATTTTTAGGCTAGCTTCTTTTATATATACTTTATTTATTTATTTTACTTCTCTTCATTGCCTGAATATAACTCATGTTGCTACTTCCTTTGTAATGGAATTTTTCAGTTGGAGATCTATAGTGGAAATCAACACATGGTTGCTGCACAGATAGGTAAAGGATAATTTTATTATTTCTTTACAAAATGGAAAAGCAGGAAATTCAATAATATGAAAGTATATAGTGAATAATTTATTATTAAAAACTTAAGGCATTTATGTATATAATATTGCAAGGTGTTTCTTGTAAAACATGTAAAATAAAAATAGAATAGAAACCGACATCGACCTCCTCCTTATTACCTTTTTTGCAATTGTGTACATTGCATATTTTGTGGTTACAGGAGTAGAGGAAACATTACACTGCTTTGGTGGAATATGTGTTGGTAGATCAGGTCCTTGTGCCGGCTTTTGTGTAGCAAGGGGTTACCCTAGAGGTGGAGGTTGTTTAGCAGAAACACAATTGTGTTGTTGTATTCAAGACGATTGAAAGATCTATGCTATCTAATTGTACTTTCTTAGTATGATTGTACAAGTATATCAACACAATAGCCTTTAAGGTTTTCATAAAAATAAGTTGAAAAACCAATATTGCAATTTCAATTTAAAAAATATATATTGCCATGTATGTATGTGTGTGTGTGTACACACTCAATCTTATTGATGGGATATAAATTATATTCAGAACGATAAAGTAATTCAGAATCTAGTGTTTATAGTTGCTGAGCAACTAATTCTTCAAACATATTAGAGGTTTAAATTAAATTAAAAATAAAGGGTTTTAAAAGGAAGATGAAAAATAACTAAATTCTAAAAACTCATTATGTTGTATATTTATCTATTAAAAATATTATCATAATACTCATTTAGATGAATTGAATTCTTATCTATCCAAATATTTTTTTTTTTAAAAAGAACTATCCAAATATATATAAGTTAAGTATTCATATTAAACATCCAAAGAACTATCCAAATATATTGTCTACAAGCTAAGCAAATAAAAAAAAAGACTAAAATAAAAGAATCAGTGGTAGATTTCAAAATTTCAATCACTAAATATTGAAAGTTCATTCAAAGGGTGCAACACAAAAGAATGAAAATGATACTTTGACAATTTTAATTTTTTTATAGAATTTTAAATTTATACTTGTAATATGTGATTTTGGATGATAATATTAATTTCCAGTTCAATATATTCTTTGTTCCTGCAAATTGTTAATTTTTGTTTGTTACATTTTGTTAGATTATTATCTTTTACTTGTATATTGCAGATTGCAATGGTAAGTGTGGTTATAGGTGCAGCAAGGCGTCAAGACAAAAGATATGCATGAGGGCATGCACTAGTTGTTGTAGAAAATGCAACTGCGTCCCACCAGGCACATCTGGGAATCGTGATATGTGTCCTTGCTATGCCTCTTTCATAACACATGGAGGAAAACTCAAATGCCCATAAATGTACATAATCACTAGCTATTTATATTTCATATATAATTTCATGAATGTATTGGAAGCTAGCTATACATGCTGTATGCAAAAATTAGGCTGAACAATGTGGTAATAAGGTTAGAAAAATAAGGTATTTAAAGGAGCACATAGAGCTGAGAGAGGGCCTTTAATAATTAGCAAGCTAGCTACAAAGGATGGTGAATTGTTGAAATTAATATGATTTGATTTTGTAATATATTTATGCTTTTATGACTGTTTGGTAGTACAAGGCAATGAATGCATGAACAATCCGTCCAAGTTTTTCTTCTCGACTTTGTTGGACCATGATGGGAGTCTCATTGGATTGGATTATGATGTTAAATCAAGAGCAATCACACAAGTTAGTTGGATACTATATCTTTACTCAAAATCTTAATGCATTGGATTTATGAGTTATCTATTATATGTAATTCAACCTCATCCATCTAATATGAGACTTTAACTAAAACGTGATATATCACCGCATTTCTCCCTCAAGCGCTCCTTGTCAATGATCCATTACCAGGAATCTCTCCCAATCCCCCATCAAGTCAAATTAGAGCTCTAATACCAGATTGGGTCATAAGGGGAGCCGTGTTGGATCAACACATAACTACACAAGTGAGTTGGTCACCACATCTTCACCCAAAACATTGGATTTATGAGTTATATCACTTATATCTTGTTCAACCTTAATTTTTTTCCATCCAATATTGGACTTTAACTTACATTTGTAAAAATTACATAACATCTCATGACACCTAACTATCCAAGCCGATAATACACCAAAGAAACTAGAGAGGTTGTGGTGAAGAAACCTCGCACTAATTCTCCATATTTATAATAACTCTTTAACTCTTTTTTGTTCTCACTGCTCGATGTGAGACTTGGATGAATATCCACTTGGCACAACTTATCCTCCCTTCATCCAAACTCTCACATATCTTTACTTTGTTGTCGGCTTCATCTTTGAAGAGTCAAAGAACATTCTCGTGACAATACACATTTACAAAATAAGTATTCTTCAATTTTTCTATCTTCTCATTCATGTTTCATTAATGCTCCATGAATTTTGGGCTTATGCATTTCCATAAGGAGAAATCCATCCTAAACAAAGGAATGTCTAACTTCAAAATAAACATAACACTATTCAAGAGAAAACACAAATAAGATGATAACTAAATAACCTCTCCTGAAATTAATGTCACAATGTAGCTTCTATTCCTCCTTTGATCATAACCTTTGCTCTGATGTTAGTTCTGGGGAAATCCACCAAAGAAAGACTCCACTAGCAAAAAGACAACCATAATAGAAGCCAAAATAAAAAACTCACATATCGATTGTCTTTTGCCACCTACATCCACAATCTCAAAAAAATATTTATTATTCAAACTTCAATTTTTTACAAGAAAAAATTAGAAACCCTCTCATATAATCTTTGGATGGTTAAAATTGCAAACTCTCTAAACTTTCACACAATTGCAATACAGTTAGAACAAAATTGCAAATTTCTCAATTACAACTTTTTCACGGAAAAATTGAAAATCTCTCATGATACATACCTACGTGAGCCTCTTGTATGCCCAAGAGACTATAGATGTTATGATGAAAAAACTCAAACTAACTATATATATTTAGAAATTAGAATAATATAACTCTCTATTTGTCTTTTTTCTCACTATCCAATGTGAAACTTGGGTGAATATTCAATTTAACACAAGTCTCTCATTACACCATTGGGTTTACACATGCGTGTGCACATATATAATCATGAGCAGTGCTATATATAGCGATTGCGATTTCACAAATATTTCACGAGATCCTGTCACCGTTAGATCTTTCCTCTACACATTGTAGGAGCGGTTGGCAAAACTCCTCGTGCAAGTGATGAAGAAGGGTTGTTGGATTGAAGACTTTGCAATGACAGAGATGAGGATGCCAGTCTTTTCAATTTCACTGTTTTTCCATTTGCCACCCATTCACGTTTTTCCACAAAATAATGCTTCGCGATATTAAGCATTTTCCTTTTCTTTTTTTTTTTGGGTTACAAGGCTAATTAAAGAAACAGCAAAAAGAAAAAGAAAAACAGGAAACATAAAAGCAACTAACACCTAACAAAAAGAGATCCCAATTCATCCATCCTTAGCAGCGGTTGTAGACCCTCAAGATGGGAGGAATGGATAGACAAAACGTCATCAGTCGAAGCACCAAGTTTGGCCATAAAGTCCGCACACCGATTGCCTTCTCTAAGCAAATGCTGGAGAGAGTAGTTTCTAGAGTTAAGGTCCTTAATGTTCTTGATAAGAACAACATACACATGATATTGAGGAAGATCATCCTTGATGAGGTTGACCGTGAGTAGGGAGTTAGAATAGCAAGCCAAATCGTCGCAATTTAAGCTGATAGCCAAAATTAAACCTTGATGGAGTGTCGTAAGTTCAGCGAACATGATGTCTTGAGAGTTGTTGATGAAGCTAGAAAACCCAAATATTAAATTGCCTGAGTTGTTGCGAATAACTCCTCTGAAACCTGTGCGGATAGGAACACCATTGCAGCTGCCATCCACGTTCAATATTGTGCACATATGGTTGTTACTGTTCCATCTAATGAGTCTTCGAACGCTTGAAGGATTGCGCAGGCTAGTGCTGATGGTTTTTGCATAACTGAAAATATTACAACACAAACGAGTAACAAACGTGGTTTCGTTGTTGAGGCACATAAGGTTCCGGTGTTTCCAAAGCCACCACAAAGCCACAAAGAAAAAAGATGTTCGGAAGCATTTAGCACCTTCGTGTAAGCATTTTCCTTTAATCATTAATTTCTTCTTTCATATTTTACTTTGACTATTAAAAATATTAACGATTGAAGTAAAAGAATCAAAATTCATTCTACATGCGTGAGATGTTCCTTCACGTAGGCATATTAACGTTTTACTGTGGTTCATGGCTAGCAAATGTTATTGATACATTCAGTATCTTTCCACATGTAATTCATTGAATCTCTCTAATTCGTTTTAACAATATGTCTTGTCCGTTTGTTAATTAATCAAAGTGAAGAATGTTAAGCCTCAACAAGTGTTTTTTGTTTTAAAAGGTTATTTAAGTACTAATCGAAGCTAAATTTTTAATTGAAACTGACAAGAATTAATGTGAACAGCTACTTATCTTAATAAGTATGAAATTGTTATTTTTGCTTATAATAAATCGTTGCCGAATGAATATTATTTATCATTACACCAAAATTGTAAACAAGCCCATTATCAGATTCCATAAACAACATAATTACTAACACATAAGTGAATTATGCATGGGTTTTGCTAAAAGACACATTTTATGAAGGTGTCTTTTAGCAATTTATTCAATGAGCATTTGTTAAAAAACACCAACTAATTTTAATGAAGGTGTCTTTTAGCAAAGTTATAATTAAAAAGTGGAAATCACACCTTAAGATGTGAATTGCTAAAAGACACATTCATGGGTGGCTTCTAGCAAAACTCATTATGTATAGACTAATTTAATTTTTTTTATATAGTTTTAGTTATTTCTTATTAGTTTTTTTTTTGAAGAGACTAAAATGGAATATATTACCAAAACAAAATGTTCTTCCTAGCACAGGGTGTACCAAGGAAGAACATGAGAGTTATTACAATATTTACAATCTAAAAAACGAAAGCATCAAAGAACTAAAAGAAAGAAACAATACTAACTAGTGCCCAACAAAATTAATGGACTAAGCCACCGCCCATGAAAATTTAATGGAAGAGAGGCCAATTTCGCCTTCAACCGCACATAGGAAAGTGTCTTAATCTTATCCACCACTTGTAAAATGGAGCACTCTTTTGCATTGAAAATTCGGTTGTTTATTTTTTTTCAAATTTCTCACATGGTAGCAAACCAAAGCACCTGCATAATTGATTGTCGCGCCTTAGCTTCACCACCAGCATAAGTAAATCGATTAAAATGATCCACTACATAACAAGGAGTAACCATAGAAATTCCGATCCACATATAAATAAAGTTCAAACAGATCCAAAACTGCGAAAATGCAGAATTAAATGAGATGAATTTTCCATTGAGCTACAACCAGAAGCACACATCCGAGAATTATGATCAATAACGCCACGACGAAATAAGTTATCCTTTATTATTAGTGTTAATAGAAGAGGATCAGTGGTATACCGCTCTTGATGGAGTATACCTTAAACTTAGATAACCTAACAAACAATACCTTAGCTAGGAATTTTAAGGTGTGAGGTAATATTCGGCATACATATAATATTAAAAATATAATAATTTTTTAGAAGTATATGTCTGCATCACAATATTCTCTACTACTTTTTAAATTATGAAAATACATGAATGTTTTTTAAGAACGAAAAATAACAATTATCTCATACATATATTATTATGTTATATTGATTGTTGAAATAAAATAAAATCGCAAATGTAAAAACATTATGATCCAAAGTATGCAATTTAAATTAGAATACCTATCATCAAATGATTGTGCGGGACAAAAACTATATAGGTGAGTCGTTTTTTTTATGGATTTACTATACTAATTAAATTTAAACGAGTCACTCTCTGTGAGATTATCTCTAGGGGTGTACATGGGTTGGTTTGAGTTGGGTTTGGTCAAACCCAAGATCTGAACTATATAGGATACTCCGGTTTAAGAGAGGTAAAATAACCACCCGTTACACTATTGGGATGGTTTGGGCAAACCCACTAATTCCTGATTTGGGTTGGGTTGGGTTGGGTAGTGAATTACCCAAATTATTTTTCTGTTTTTTTTGTTAATATTAAATGACTAAATGACGAGTTTTTCATAAAAAATACTAAACTTTTTTATTTTAAAAAAAATTGTATAACATATTTTCACTATATTTTAGCGTAAAAAAAAAAAATGATAATCTATACTATATATAAAGAAAACTATCTCTTTAAGCTCTTTTGGGCTGAATTTTTCTTTCCAGAGATGCCCTCAATTTTTCAATACAAATAACACATGTAACAAATAGATAAAAATATATTAAATATTTCTAACACTTCAATCGCCTACGGAGCAACCAGACGACGCTTCTTCTATCTGGCATAAGGATGTTCCTCTAAAGGTGGTGTTGTTTGCTTGGCGCTTGATGCAGGATAGATTGCCTACCAAGGACAATCTACTCCGGCGATGAGTGATCCACTTTGATTCCAGGTTGTGTGTGGCAGGATGCGGCACTATCGAAACGTCTTATCACTTATTTCTTCATTGTCATTTTTTTGGTACGGTCTGGCACTCACTTTACAGGTGGATTGGCATCTCAGTGGCCAACCCTTTCTCTGTGTCCGATCATTTTCATCAGTTTGGCTTTTGTGGAGGCATTGCGAGGAGGAGACGCTC
>Ga0228711_1002763_pt1 | contig 27151 bp, 17 predicted proteins | sample MedpolnodulmetaG_2_FD_177996 | JGI IMG/M metagenome (GOLD analysis project Ga0228711, IMG submission 177996) | Root nodule microbial communities from Medicago polymorpha collected in Santa Monica, California, United States - brown nodules | ecosystem: Host-associated > Plants > Roots > Nodule... | reverse complement strand
TTTTGTGAGGCAAGAACGTTCTCAGGATCATTCTCATGAAACATGCTCACAAAATTCATTAGTAGATAACAAGATAAAATTTGTTTGTTATCTTTAAAACATTTAAAAGAGGATTTTGCTTTCAACATTATCCACTATGGTTTTTGGCTTTCTTCTTTCTGAGTTTCACATTACCTTAGTGTTTTTTGTTTAAAATGATTTATATTAAATAGTTTCACATGACCATGCTTACATTTCCTTACAGTTTAATTGAATGAATCTGACAAATACAAGTGTTTACATGTCATTCAAATGTTTCTGGAACATATCTTAAAAAATCTATGTGCTCACATGTCAGTGGAGTTTAATGGAATAAATCCTTGTATGTGCTTACATTTTCCTTGTATGTGTTTACATGACATTAAAGTTTTCTAGAACATATGTGTTTAAATGGTAAGGCTAGAAAGATCCTTCAGACCACCATCAAGTATGACAATTAATGATATGTGTGCTTACACAGTTGCATACATTTTCATGTCTGACGAGGAAGACTCAAATCAGTTAGTGATTCATATATATTAATTAATATAATATCTAAATTTTCATCTTGTATAATGTGGTTGAGGATTTGTGGTTGCATTTCATTATGTTTTGTAGTGACGAAGTTTTGATCAGATCAACAATTGGTGTATATGGGGATAGGAAGGCTCTAAAAACATTGATGCCTAGATGTCCTGTTGACCATGAGGTGATTTTTGTTTAACATCTACAAATGCAAAATGATCTCATTATTATTGATTGTAAAGTGTAGTTACATCAGCTATATATAGGCAACTACAATGAGTAAAGATGCAATAGAGTAGGATAACTTGGAGGTCAAGTAACTAAATGACTTGTGGCTTAAGTAACACCACTATGCTTGAGTTCTTTGTCTTTATTCTCTAATATGAAAGATGAAGTATCTCAGCTGAAATGTGTTTGTCATCATTTGCAGGTTATAAATCTGGTTGTTCCAAGACAAAATTGGTTGTTGACTTCTGTGTTAGCAAGGAGAACAGAGTGTGGTATCTGCCTACGTCGTTTTCGGTAATAGCTTCTGATTATCATGAGATATAATAACTCATATCAATATATATTTGAAATACTTAAAGACAATTAACAAATTATATTCAATAAAGCAATATGCTTTGGACTGGCATCATAACCCCGACGAAATGAGGCGGAGATATCAAGCTAGCTTCATGTCTCGCACAAGTTCTGTAACCAAGGTAAATTATGCGTATTTTTGTATGAAAACTAATTCACTCCATCGTAACGATACATTATTTATTACTTGTTTTTTAATTTTTTCAGATTTTTATCCCTATCAATGATAGGGATATTCATTGGTATCTAATGGTTGTTGATTGCTTAGAGAACAAACTACTTTTGTTGGACTCTTTACCTTGTCCAGAAAGAAAATATCATAGATGTCGTGAAATGCTGAAGCTGGTATGTGATTTTGTATTGATTACTTATTGTATTTTTTTTTTTGGTTCAGTTAATAAAATATTTTAATATGTTGCAGGGATTATTTCTTGAGGAAATGTTGAGTCACAAATCTTTCAAAGGAATCCGCAAACTCTTTGCAACAACACCAATTTCAAATTTTTGTATGGTTGAACCAAGATGTCTTCCACGTCAACGAAGTGGATCATAATTATCAAACTTCTAACTAGTTATATTTGATATGTAATAACTATTTTGATAGTGTCCTGATAATAATCTCTTGTTAGAGAAATGATTGTGGAGTGTTTGTGGCTAAGTGGATGACCGAAGGTGCGTTTCGATCTAATTACGACAAAATCAATGTAAGTTAAGTTCTAGTGACTAAAACATCAGTGTGATTGTATCATTGAATTAGAATATAAATGGTCCTGATTGGTTATATTGTTTCAGGTTGTGACTGCTACAAGAATGAAATTTGCACTTCAATTGGTACAAAGTAGAAACAATGTGTTGTCAAAAGAGGTGTTATCAAAGGCTGTGTAGTATTGGACTTATCAGGAAACAAAGAGAAAGGCGTTGGTGAAAGTTTGAATGAAAATGGAATCTTAAAGTTACTGTCTTTTTTGCTTATAGTTTTAAGCCTTTATTTATGTTTTGGTTATAACTTATGGTCTTTTTAGGTTCATATTTGACATTGTTTCAGTGACATGTGATACAATCATGGCGTTTTGCGTATTTTGTTGAATTCTATAATTATAACTATGGTAATTGCTTGAGAATTCTATTTACATACCTCTATCAACGTCGTTTATGCTGATTCGATATCTGAACCCTTTTACTTCCTTTTTATGTTCCTTGACTTGACCATCTCATCTTCATATTGTTGATATGAGCTGTATGAGAATATAACAAACATTAGATTATCAATGCCTCAAGAATGTATCCATTATATAACCATATTTTTGAATCACAAAGTTAGCAGTAAGAAAAACTATTTTTTCCAACAAAAAATGCTTCTCGTTATTCAATGTTAACAACATAACATAAGTGTGATCAACAATATACTAAAGTTACTATATTCATGTGTCATTTCGAGTTAAGTCCAATATAAACTATATACTTTCAACAAGTTGTTGTTGTTTTAATCAGCATGCAAGAATCAAAGAACATAGAATATTAAATTGACAATTCTTTTCTTTCGTAATTTTCCGTTTGGTATCAGTAACATGAGCTTTAAGAACAAAACTTCATACAACAGGTAAAAACCCACTCAGGAATGCTAGAAACTAGAAACCACAGTTCAGACTTAAAACGTAAATCCATTAAGTACCAGACCAGAATTGGGAAAATTGAAACCCTAATATTCCAATATCATACACCATGCGAATCCCCAATCAGAATTGTTTGAAAATTGAAAGCACAATTAAGGCTTAAAACACATTCCAGAATTGGGAAAGTTTAAACCCTCATTGCGAAAATTCAAAATTCATACATAAGAGTTGCTTGAAAATCGAAATCAAAATTAAGACATTACACGTTAATACACTAGGTCACATTCCAGAATTCGGAAAATCGAAACCCTAATTGAGAATATTCAAAATTCAAAAACGATGAAAATCCCTAATAAGAAGCACCTTAACTTTTTTGAGATAGCAAACAACTCCAAACTGCAACAATTTCTGGCAAACTAGCCCATAACGACGAACACAAAATGAACCTCAGATGAAGAAAACGATTCGACAGAAGAAGACTTCGCGGAGGTGAACCATACGAAGAAGATGATGGATTTTGAAAACATTAAATCATTTTGGATGACGAAGAAGATGATGATTTCAGAGGACTGGATGATATGAAGAAGACGAAGTTTCATTTATGTAAGAAGGGTAAATTTAAAAAACAATAAAAAACAGGAGGGAGGGAAATTTTTAAAATTAAATATTCATTTTAATTAGTCAATATAATAAATTTAATAACTTTTATAAATTAAATAGTTAAAATATATGTAGGGACTAGATTGCAATATTTAAAAGTTTTCCTTCACTTACGGTACGGTAGACCGCACTACATTGTAACATGATTAGGGTTTCTGACGTGTCATCACTTAAAATCGGATTGGCCCATTCAAACGACTTCACCTAAGAAGTCATTTGCCCAACTTCATCGTAGAAGCTCCCAATAAGTAAATTAGCAATCACATGCATTGTTCAGCCATTACAGATATGTAAAATAGCAGACAAACATTATCATTACATCAAAATATGTAAAAAAACCATATCTAAAAACGTAAGCAAAGAAACAAAATTGCAATAAAATAAAATCAAAGGAAAAAGCAAACCCATCTGACATAATAGATTGAGCCTTTGTAACCATCACTAGAGCCGAATCTACGACAAATAGATGGACAACCAACATTGCGATGGATGGAGTCATAGTGACTGTTACTAGAGTAGACTATGCGAACAATGGGTGAACAAACAACCATTGGTTTTGTCAATGAAACTAGAGCCAGACGTAACATAACATCAATAGTCAACGGTTTTGTCACTAGAGATAGAACAGGTGGAACTGAACCTGAATCAGCAGCAACGGCTGCTGCAACAGATGGATCGATGACCGGTGTCGGAACATATGAAAAATATGGTATATATGGTGGTGATGAAGACAAATCAATATATATGTCATTGTCGCCTGAACTACCTGCAACATTCACAAAATATTGTTGCGATGGAGATACTACAATTACGGAATAGAGATAGTTAGTGTGAATATAGAAAGAAAATAGAGAGTGAGTGTGAACTCATTTGGATACACGCTGTTAAGACTTAAATTCATAAGGAGAGCGCAACCCAAAAAACTAGTTCAATAGGTGGGAGAGCCTCATGGCTTCACTGACCCGTAGCCCTTTCGTTTTTGACGGCTTCACTCACCTATCAGTATTTGGTGGAACACCTTAATGCAACATATATGTAGCCCTTTCCGTGGTTCAACTCTTAATGAAAACAAAATTGTTAGGACTTAAGCCCATAAGGAAAGCCCAACCCAAAAGACTAGTCCAATAGGTGGGAGAGCCTCATGGCTTGAGTACCACATGAAGCATTTTGATCTACTCGATGTGGCCATGTGGGACTCCTAACACATGCCGTGGAAGTTTAGGTTTTAGGTTATTCATGGAAGGAATATGAATAAAGTGAAGAAAAAGTGGAAATAATGTAGATTTCTATCATTAGAAACGAAGAAGAGTTGTTTTAGAGAACAAACGTTTTTTTTTTTATTTTAAGGTTAAACTATGCAAATGGCCCCTACAAATATGACTTGGTTAGGTTTTGGTCCCTGCAACAAAAATTGAAATATATACTTGCAAAAAATTTTGGTTTTTAGAAAGTTCTTGGGCCAATTTCCTTGTTTGTTTGGCGCATTTCCTTGTTTTGTCCTCATCATATAAAAAAGATAATTAATTAAAGTGAATTCAAATATTATAAAAAGCATAACAAACACAATATTCATTTTTTTTTACCACACAAAATATATTGTGTAACAAACACGATATCATCACTCTTTTTAAAAAAAACACGATATGATGAGTGTATGTTCAGTTTTTTTCGATTATCCTTTAAAAAAAGTGCAACAAACTATATCAAATATATGTCACTATAAATAAATATAAACAAAAAGGAAATGAAAATTATCATTGATACATTGAAATAAATATTTTCAAAGGAGCAATTTGAGAGTAAAATAGTGACTCGTATCATATACATCCTCTCAAAGGTATGACCTCTTAACATATGTAAGATAAAATATTTATTTTATATCATTGATTATGAAATCAACTTTCCAAAACAAATTTGTGTTTCTATTTTCATTGATTAATTTTCTCTCGATCGTTGTAATAATAAAATCCAAAAAAAAAAAAATTATTTTATTTTGGAATTATTATCGAATCACTTATATTTGTTTTATTTAGTTTATATTACAAAAAAAAAAATATAAAAATCTCTGGTCCATTTTTACCAATGTAACAAAGTTAGGGATAGCAACCAAAAGGCACAATACCAAGTCCCGAACATGAAATACACCGTATATTGAATGAATAACTAATTTCTCCAAAATTTGAGACCACTTATTTTTTGTATTTGTTACGGCACACACATCTATTTCAATCTTCACCTGTAGTTTCATTGAAAGAAGCCCTCTCTTTGCTCTAGTGCCGCCAAAGAATGGATCAAACTAAAACAAGGTACTACATCCCTTTAATATTATTTTTGCTTTTAATTTCTGTGCAATTCGAAATATATGATATCGTATGTGAGTCTAGTTTATAACAAATTTATTATTGGGTTAATAGATGTTTTCCTTAGCGATTTCCAAATTATCTCTAACTAAAATTGTTTAGACTTCAACCCTGTAATTTGAAGATTATTTGGTTTTAAACCTTCATGAATTTTGACTGTACAAAATCAATGATATGACAGGGGGCTAAACTGAAATTCTCTCAAATTACAGGGTGCAAAAGTACCTTAAATTTTGTAATTTTATACCATGAAAGTCTAAAACCAAAGAATCTTCAAATTACCGGAGGCAAACATATATTAACCATTTATTATTTAATTTTAGTTTCTTATTTATATTGAATGGTGTAAACTAAGTTGTAAGTCTTTTATAATTAGTACTATTCTTTTTTGCTCTTAATTTATTTATTATTATTATTTTATTTATTTTTTGTAAAAAACACACAAACCATTGTATATAGAGTTTAATAGTGGTGGGTTGACGGTCCAAAATAGTTTTGCACACACAACCAATCAAAATATTATGAATTGTCACATCAATTAATGATTTTAATTTATGTGGGTCAAACGTCGCAATTCAGAATGTTTTGATTGATTGTGTGTGCAAAACTGTTTTGGACTATCACCCCACCACAATTAAACTCTTATATATATATATATCTAATCTCGTTATTAATGTATTATGTATAGGTACGTGATCAACGACAGAGATCACACTCTTAAAGTAAAGCAAGTATTTGCGATAACAACGACATTATCCGCGCTATTGATTATCTTTTCTGCATTGAGTATATCGCCATTTTTTGGGAAGTTCATGGCAGAACAAGACACTACCGTGATGGTCATAATCCTTGCTCTTGTTTTATCTTTTCAAATAATACTTGGTTATGGTTTTACACGACATCATATCCGTTACAACAACATCAACACCAACTTGATAATCTTCTACATTTTGCTACTATCATCTGTAATATCGAGTATAGAAGTGAGCCTTGTTTCATCGCAGACTGCCGTGATAATTACTTTTATCTTATGCTATACCACAGTTTCATGGTTTGTCTTTCTAAACATGAAAGATAGAATTATTCTTGCAGTTGTACTGGTGAGCTTGATAAGTTTTCCAATGGTCCGTATCTTAAGAAAATTTTGCTTCACTAAGCCATGTAATAGATCCGTCCACGGTTTCCAGTTTTTACCATAGAGACTATGGCTCCGTTTGGATTGACTTATTTTAGAACTTATACAAAGCAACTTATGCAAATAAATAAGCATTAACGTATTATTTATAAGTTTCTTAAGGTAGTTTATGAAAAAACAACTTATGAACATACAATTTTCGTTAGTATGATCTTATGAATTAACATAAATGCTTAATTATTTGCATAAGATCTTTTGCATAAGCTCAAAATAAGCTCAATCCAACCAAGCTGTATGTATGATAGTAGACACAGCTGTGGATGATGAATACAAAGTCATGTCTGATGTTGATTTGATAAGATCTATTTATTTTATATTTTATTTAACAAATATTGTTCAGCCTGTGTGATAAGTGATATTTGCATGGAAATTCTATTTACTATTACAGCATTCCTCCTCATTTGCATGCTTTATTTTGGCACTCATCTCATGCAGCCATTTTGATTATATATCTTCAATTTCATGTTATCAACCAGAGAAGTCAATAGCGGCCGCACGTATCGTAGCGGTGACAAACCGCTACCATAATTGTCGTAGCAGTGCGGAATTAAATAGTGGTCGCTTCAGCTGCTTTAGCTTTAGCGGTGTAGCGTAGCGGATAGCGGCTGCTTCAGCCGTTATTTGATTTTAGTAGGAAATATCTAAATTGACACTATTTTTAAAACCTTTTTGAGGGCATTTTGGGGATTTCGTAAACCCTGACATTTTTCAATTCTTTCTCTCTTCTTACATGCGCCACAAAACACACTCTTCTATCATCCAACTAGAAAATGCAACCTCAGGATCCCTTCTCGCTTTCTCTGTTCATTTTTCTTCCTCTGTTTTCTTTTGTTTTATGGTTTATCTTGTGTTATGTGTCTTTTGTTTTTTTGTGTTTTGATTTATAAATGTTTCATGACATTTGAGTTTTAAATTTAATTTTATATTAAATATCAATTTTTTTAATACTTTATAGTATTACTCATGTATTTTCTCAAAAAAAAATCGCTTTTTTGCATCATATTCAGACAAGCAACTACAAAACAAATTAAAATAACACAAAACAAACAAAATAAAAGCAATAAAGTATGTGGTTGTCTCCCACGAAGCGCTCGTTTAAAGTCATTAGCTTGACGATTGAGAGGTTTCTTTACCCTATACTCAACCTTTCACAAAGGGACAATGACATCAAACTAACACTAGCCCCTAGATCACACATGGCTTTCTCAATGGTTTCACTCCCAATCACACAAGGGATGGAAAAACTACCGAGATCTCTGAGGTTAGGCTTAGCAAGCCTTTGTGGGAAAGGAATTTTGGGTTTATGAGGTGGTGAAACAATTGGCTTATCACTCTCTCCTATGGCTTTCTCACTTTGTGGTTTTTCGCTCTCTATCTCACCCTCAATTGTCTTAGTTTTCACAACGGGGTCCTATAACTGCTTACCATCCCTACACTAGTTTTCACAACGGAGGTAACCACTTGTTGAGTTACTTGAGAGATTTGAGTAGCTAAAGGTCATTTTATTTTAATATGCAGTTTTTCCTGCAAATAGGGGTCACATGAGTTCTGGTTTCTATAATTACTAATCATTTCAAACTGTTTGGTGTTGGTTGACAATATACATCTTGAAGAAAGTTGGAATACGCTATTTGTTTCTCAAGTAGATGGAAAAACATGAGCGTTTTTCTGCATGATAAGTCTTGTAGTCCACAAGGTTTTTTCTTAGACAATCTTTTGATAAGTGAAATACAAAGTCTAGATTTATTTTTAAGATGGATGATTAGTTTCTCTCCTTCTCCTCCAATAAATTCATATCATGACTATTTTTGTGGCATTTAAAGAGTAAGGAAAATTCTATGAAGTCATGATAATGACTTTTCTAGTGAAGTTAAATGGTCAATCATTGAGCATTTGTGTATTTAATTCATACTACGTTAGATTATATGGTGTATTACACATTTGTTCATAAGGTGTGTCATTGTATCTTTACTTATTGCAACTGTGCCCCTGATTAAATCAAAATTAAACATTGATTCTCATCTGTGCACTAATATTGAAATTTCCCTTAATATTTTGTATTAGAACTGATTTGTAATGAGGTAAAGTTTTGTTTTAGAGTGGTCCACCAGCTGACATGACATCAACAATTATATTATTGACTAAACAAAATGACTTTTTCAAAAAAGTCAGTTTTCTGACTGCACCGTAGAAAGCCCCTACAAAGTAATTGGCTATTCTTTGTGGTCCCCATACATTTATTTAAAATTCATGAATTTCTACCCAAATTTGTCTCTTCCATTCGATCCCTATAATAAGGATTCATGACTCTTTCCCTGCCATAAATCTCCCCCTTTATTTCTGATCCTCTCATAACCAACCATATCATATGAAATTAAATTATTCTCTCTTCCAAAATATGTATAATTAACAGTACTATTTATGCCAGTTGTTGACATACTATCCTGAACCACCTTAACAAATTCTTCATCTTCTCCCAAGAATGTTGCAAAATCTTTGGCATGGTCATCTTCTTCAAAACATAAACTTGCATTGGCCCAAAAAACTTTGACAATCTTGATTGAAAAAAATTTCCATGTCAATATTCTGAATACTTAAAAAATTCACCAGACTATAGATTTTTGTCGGTACTATTTAGCAACATCCATTTTCTTCTTCCTCTTCTTCAGAGTACATTCGTCTGTTACGTATGTTCCAATATTTACATAATAATGGACACTTATTTATGTACAAGGCCAGATACCACTTGCAATTTCACAACCTTCTTCTCACCGGGTTGCATTGTAGCAAAAGGTATTTCTATTTTCTATAATCAATTTCAAATTCTTCAGTAGTTCAACCGCTGATGATGAAAGCATTGGAATTCCTCAAATTTCTAACTATTTTTTCTTTTCAAGATAATAAATCATCACTGCAATTTGAAATAAATACCAGATTTAGGAGTTAAATAGGTCTATGGCACTATGAGTTAAATAATTCTCAATTTCTATGATTTAGACCATAGTCACATGGTTCGCAATTCGTTCCGGTACGTGGTACGGGTTCGGGTACCTGGTTCGTAACTTTTGAAGAATTCGGTACGGGGGTATACTTAGTCGGTTCGCTATGGGTTCATTGTATGTTTTAATAATAATATTAGAATTTGTATGTGAACATTAATAATGAAAACATGTGGTTCTTTAAATATCAACACATTGTGTTTTGCAAAAAAAAGCAATATTGTGTTTTCTCATAGTCCCATAGTTAAAATAATAAGGGTAAAAAAGGAATAAATGATAATAAGTTATAAGCTCAAACGCTACTTGAAATAGCGTCTGAAAAATAGCTTATAAGCTTCTGAAATAAGCTATAAGCTTGTGGTTAAAGAGCATTACCAAACGGGACTTTTTTTGTCATACGAGTTTATAAGCTATAAGCTCATTCAGTGGTCTTACCAAACAAACCCATAAGCTTACACTAGTTCAATTGTCTAAAACCAAAAGCCACGCGCCTAGCTAGGTTATTTGGTGGGGACCAGGGATTTAATTATCTCTTCCCAACAATATTGAGGGCCCGTGATATATTTTATTTAAACTCGTGTTTGGTGGTGTGGTATACGGTTCCCCAGTTCTAACAAATTCTTGGGCGAACTGTAGTGAACCGGTACTCCAAAGTACCGCGAACCGATACGCACGAACCGGTTCACGGTTCACCTCAAAACCCACGAATTATGTCACTATGGCCGAGACATAAGAACAACCAAAATGAAAACATGATCAATACGACTTGTGACTAATGATATTACCATTCACTTATTTCATAAAGAAACTATAGCTATGGAGAAGGTTTCTAATTTTTTGTCACTTCGAATATGTCATCAAAAACTCATCCTTCCATTGCAAAATTTGTCTTAGCCTCGTCATTTATGAGGTTGTGTTTGATATAAGCTCGAAAGGTTCCTCCACCATCTTATTTCAAAATGATGGAGGACTCTTTCGAGCGATGTCAAATAGAAATGCAAAAACGGTGTGGTTAAGCCCAATTTCACAGCGGAAGGATCAATTTGTGATTGTATATTTGGAGTGAGGAAAAAGGATAAACCTTCTTTGTAATAGTTATAGTTACTTGTTTATAAAGCATGATGTGCCCCTGAAAGAGTTGGAATTCAATTACGAATGTGTTGAAGAGGCATGGTATGATCGAAAAGGTTATTAATGAAGGGTGGGTTTCAAGAGTTGGTGACGGTAAAAATACAAAGTTTTGGGGCAGGTCGCTTGGGTTATCAATATCCCTCTAAAAGAGTACTTTCCAAGGGAGAAATCAGTGGCGGAAGCTGGCTCTTACGATGGAAATCAGTCGAATTGGAATTTGTTGCGGAGGCGTTACCTATTTCAATGGGAGTTAGAGCATTTAGATGAATTGCTTGGAGATTGTTCATCTTGCAGAATCTTAAGTGGGTAGACACTGGTAGAAATTTGATCGAAAAAGTATTTTCTCTGCCAAGTCCTTTTCCAAAGCTTGCTGGCACTTGGATAAATCTAATCACGTAGTTAGAAGAGAGTTTGGAGAGGGTTAGCGCTGCCGCGGGCATAATTACTAGTGTGGTTTGTGTTGCAAGAGAAACTGAATACAAGAAGCCATTCGAAAAAATTGAATATTGTCCAGAACGACGTTGAGGATCAGTGTCCATCTACAGTAGAAATACAGAAAGAATTAGCCATTTATTCCTTCATCATATGTTCACATGGCGAACTTGGATGGAAGTGCTCCAATGGTGGAATGTTGAGATGCTTATTGCGCGACGGTCGGATGATTGGTTTGATTGTTGGCTAGAATTGTTTTTGCTCTTGAATTACTTCTGGATTGTGTGTGGATTCTTACTGGTAAACGAATTATTGAATCCGATTCTAAGAATGCTCTCTCATGATTAAGAAACCCAAAATTTTGAGGCCTAAAGTCCTTGTTTGGATGGCTTAGCCCTCGGGCCGGCCCTGACTACAATAAGTTGAAGAATCTGTTATTGGCTACGAAAGATATCGAATTTATACATGTCCTAAGGGAAGTTAAGCATGAGGCATGCTATCATCAACCACCTTAACACATTATTAGCAAGCTTTGTGCATGCACCAACTTGATCCATAGCACCGATTCTGCTATTGGAATTTGCAGATTTTTTATAATTCATTGCTCCACTTTCTTCTTCATGACTACCAGTTCTTTGTCTTCTCTTAAGAACGTTGCAAAATTCTTCTAAACATCGTCTTCTTCATAACTTTAAATTGCGTTTTCATCTTTCTTTTTCAACACTACTTGCATTGGCCCAAAAAAATACTTTAACAATAATTGATGTAAAAAATTTCACCATCAATGTTCACATTACTTACATTAAGATGGACACAGACTCTTACAAATGTTTTTCTTTTTTCAACTATTATTTCTAAAGGTAGTGAAGAACAAGTTGGCTATTGGCTTTACAGGTGAGTTATATGTTTAGAATTACAACATGAATTTTGCTAAATAGTTTACGAGCTTGTGAGATTTCCCGTATTGTTTTTAGTATTTTAAGATATCGTATTTCAGCACTTAGATTGGTTTGAAATTTTTTAAATACTTATCAAAGGAGAAATTAAGTCACTCGGTTGATTTTGCGATAAATAGGTTCATTTTCATGTAAACCATAAAGATTACAAAATTGTGAAGCAACGTGGATAGAACTAGATTTCAAATAGAATGTTGTTATCAGCTAATTGGTTTGTAATAGGATAAGAGATATAAGAAAGACAAGATATATTTTTGGTTATTTAAGTTTGACTAAAATATCGGATTATTCCTTTTAAGTTTTTAAGATTCAAATAAATTTTTTACATTTTTTTAAGTTCATAATAAGTTTTTTTAAGTTTCTAATAAGTCATTTAAGTTGTTAATTTGATGCACCTGTTTAAAGTTTTTAAGTTTTTATGTTTCAAATAGGTCATTGAAAGGGTAATAAGAACTTATTTATAACTTAAAAAGCTTCAACGATTAATTCTATATTTTTATCAAACATAAAAGACCAAAAGAAGTATTTTGTCCATAAGAAACATATGTTGTGTCTGGACCGAGAGAGGGAGCCAAGGCCACTTGAACAAGTTATGCTTGGTACCGTGTAGCATATAATGTGTGACTAAGATGGAGAGTTGGTACATTCTAGTATGGTCACAATCGCTTAATGTTGATATTTTACGGTGTAAATATATTTTAAACTACTCTTTAAGGTACTTAGCCTAGAATATTATGTAGAATATTTCTGTTGTAATAAAGTGTACAATCTATTATATAATAGACTTTTCGTATACAGTGCTATTTATTCAACATGGTATCTAAAGCATTTTCAGAGGCAATCCAAAGCCCGGTTTACCTGATGGATCCGTTGTCCTCCGGTGAATTTTTTTTCTGCAAACCATGTTTCAACTCCGGTTTTCCCCTCCTCCACTGCCTCGACATTTTCTGGCATCCGATTAGAAAAATACACTCGTAATCATGCGGATTTGACTTTGAATGTTTTGGTGACGTGATAACCACTTGGATTAGCTTGGGACCTGAGAGTGTACTCCTCCTCAAGGTCTTATGTTCGATTCTCTTCAGTGCTAATTTGGGTGGGTTAATTTAGATTCTTAAAAAAAAAAAAAAAGTTTCAGAGTGACGTGGTTGCATTCGACACGACTACAAAAAGAACAGGTACAACAATAACAAATTTAATTTTTCTTATTAAGATTTTATCTGAATTATTTTAGGTACCTATTCGAATACTATTTTGAAAATATAAATAAGATGGAAGATTGGTGACGGTTCTAAAATTAACGTGTGGAGAATGCCTTGGATCCACAACCTTCCCTCCCTAAAACCGTCGGCCTTGCCATTGCAAAACTTTGAAGATCTTACGGTAAATTATTTGTTGGATTCAGATTTGAATTCTTGGAACGCTACCCTTGTTCGTGCCATTTTTACCTCCTCCGATGCTGCTGCCATTTTAGCGATGCCTCTTTATACGAGCTCTACTCTTGACCAGCACGTCTGGAAGCCTACGTTTGATGGCTCCTACATTGTCAAATCTGCCCACCATATTTCTTCAGATCTTATCCATATAAACAGTCCTGCCCATGGTTGTACTCGCTGATATAGTATTTGGAACTTGGAAATTCCACCAAGAGTTAGTGCCTTTATTTGGCGTTTGGTGCACCAGTGCTTACCTACGCGCACTAATCTCCTTAATCGTGGAATTTCGTGTGAAGACTCTTGTGTTTCTTGTGATCTTTTTGCTGAAACACAAATGCATACCTTTTTTGTTTGCTCGAAGGCAAATCAATGTTGGAATCTACTTGGGCTCAATGGCACCATCCAAGCGCGCCTCCCATCCGCTAACAATTTTACAACAATGTTGTTTGCTTTATTTGACAGGTTACAAGTGCAGCAGCTAACTCTAACGACAATGACCCTTTGGAGCTTATGGAAGAGTCGTAATACAAAACTTTGGGAAGCTATTGACACCTCTCCTTCTGCTATTGTGAGCCAAGCAAAAGACAGACTAGTTGAATGGGGATGTATGCAAAGAGGAAAAGTACGGTCCCGAAATGATCATACGAAACAACCTTGGATCAAACCGCCACCAGGCATGATCAAGTGTAATGTTGACGCCACCTCTTTCAACGGTAATTCCATTATGGGATACAGTATGTGTTTTCGAGACTCTACAGGCCTATTCTTGCTAGGAAAATCAGATTACTTTGCATCTTCTACCACCGTTCTTAAAGTTGAATCATTAGGCTTACTGGAAGCTATTAAGGCAGCCAACTCAAATGACATGCGAGATGTTATGTTCGAAACTGATTCCAAAGTTTTATTTGATGCGCTACACACCACCTCTACTCTTGCTAACGAGTTTGGTGACCTTGTTTCTCATTGTAGAAGTCTCTTACTTTCTAGAAACGACTTTGTTGTGTCGTATGTTAGGAGGCAAGCTAATAAAGTTGCTCACAGTATTGCTAGAGCATCTTTATCCAACCCTAGCCCCAATATTTTTTGTGATGTACTGACTACTTTGTACCCTTTTATTATGAATGAAATGAATTAACTTTGCTTTTGCTAAAAAAAAAATGCATTACATCTTACGTAAAGGACAACACTGATATTTTTTTTTTGAACAAAGACATCACTGATATTTTATGCAACACTGATATACATTTTATTTTTCTACAAAAACGACAATTAGTACAATCTCTCTCTTTCTTGTGTGGAAAAAACTCTCTACTGTGGAAAAACTCAAGTTGCTTACAATTGCTTCTGGGTGTTAGAACAATCACTTTGTTCTATGCAGCATAAGTGCTTATGAAAATAAGTTGTTTCTAAGCAAGATGAAAAATAATAGAAAGTTGTTAAAACTGAAAGAGAGAAAACTAATGGAGAGTTTTTATAGATTCACACAATTTTTTTTTTATTTACAACACATGAGTGAGTATATATACAACTAGACTTTGTAACAAACTAACTACCTTGGTCAACAAGCTAACCAAAGTTTGTTACTAGACTCAGCTTCTGAAGACTTCAGAAGCTACACATCGGAATCTGTACTTCAGAAGCTGATGTTCAGAAGCTTCACTTTAGAAGCTTCACTTCAGGTTATGAATAACAGTTATTGATTAATATTCTAATACTCCCCCTTAACCATAACTGCTGAATATTAAAAACTCCTAATTTCTTCCTCAAGAATTCAAATCTGTCAAGCTTCACTGCTTTTGTAAAACCATCAGCAAGTTGCAGTTCTGTGGGGAAATAGTGCAGCTCAATCATTCCATTAGTCACCTGCTCCCTAATGAAATGGAATCTGGTCTCAAAGTGTTTACTCCTGCCATGAGAGACGGGATTCTTAGCAAGACTTATGGCTGATTTGTTGTCAATCTTCAATGTTAGAGGCTTTATCACTTCACACTTGAGCTCTTTCATCACTGAATCCAGCCATAGTGCTTGACAAGTAGCAAATGTTCCAGCTATGTATTCTGCTTCACATGATGAAAGTGCAATGATTGGTTGCTTCTTGGTGCACTATGAAATTGAAGCATCATTGAATTTGAACACATAACCTGAGGTGCTTCTCCTATCAGTTAGGTCTCCACACCTATCACTATCAGAATATCCTATGAGCTCATTCACTTCACTTTGAACTCCATAAGGAAATAGCAGACCAAAATCTATGGTGCCCTTTATGTATCTAAGAATTCTCTTTGCAGCTACCATATGAGATTTCCTTGGATCATGCATGAATTTGCTAATTACACTTACTGAATAGCATATGTATGGCCTGTTGTTACATAGATACCTCAGAGATCCAACAATTTGTCTGAACATTGTGGAATCCACTTTTTCTTCTTTAATGCACTCATCCAGCTTTGAGTTTGTTTTTGATGGATTTGAAACTGTATTGCAACTATCCATTTCAAATTTATCAAGCAATTCACCAATGTATTTTTGCTGATACATCACTATGCCAACTTTCAATTTCACAAGTTCCATCCCTAAGAAGAATGAAAGCTCACCAAGATCAGTCATTTCAAACTCTAGCTTCTGTTTTTCCTTAACTTCTAATGTTGAGCTACCAGTGATGAGTAAATCATCAACATATAGACAGATTATAACAGTTCCTCCATCACGCTTATGAACATATACTCCAAACTCAACTGGACACTTTTTAAAGCTTATTTGAATTAATACTTGATCAATTTTCTTGTTCCATGCTTTGGGAGCCTGTTTTAATCCATATAGTGCTTTATGCAGTTTATACACCATATTTTCCTTCCCAACAATTTCAAAACCTGGTGGTTGTGACACAAACATGACCTCTTCTAGTGGACCTTTTAGAAATGCTGACTTTACATCTAAATGATAGAGTGACCATTCATACTTACAAGCAATAACAGTTACTAACGTCACAGTTTCAATTCAAGCAACTGGAGCAAACACTTCATTATAGTCTATGCCTTGCTTTTGAAGAAATCCTCTAGCAACTAATCTTGCTTTGTTCTTAGAAACTTGTCCATCAGGATTCAATTTCACTTTGAATACCCACTTAACATCAATCTTCTTTTTCTTGTCTGGCAAGTTAACAAGTTCCCATATTTGATTTTTTCTCAATTGACTGAAGTTCCTCAATCATAGCATTTTTCCACACATTAGTCTTCAATGCTTCTTTGTAATTAATTGGTTCAACATCTGCTAATAATGCAAAGTGAATGAGTTCACCTTCATCATTCACTGCATCATCAGGGGTTATTTCACAATCAGTCAATCTGACAGGTGCCTATCTGTTTCTATGAGGTCTTGCTGGTACTATGATTTCTTGATCTTCTGCAGTCACTTCATGATCCTCTTCACCGTCTGATTCATCACTTGAATCAGGGTATATATAACTTTGCTTGATCTCACTGCTATACTCAGGTTCACTTTCCCATTTCCACTTCACAGCTTCATTCACTATCACATCTCTACTGATGTGAACATTCTGAGTCACAGGGTTATATAGTTTGTATGCACCAGTAGGATGATACCTTATGAGTCTCATAATTTCACTTTTATCTTCTAGCTTGCTTCTTCTAGCATCTGGTACATGCTTATATCACAAGGAACCAAACACTTTGAAGTGTTTAACAGTGGGCTTCCTTCCACACCAAGCTTCTTCTGGAACCTTCAAATTCAGCTTCTTAGTGGGACATTTGTTTAGAGACTGCTTCACCCCAAAACTTATGTGGCAAATTCTTCTGCTTAAGCATGCTTCTTGTCATATTTAGCAGGGTCCTGTTTCTTCTTTCTGCAAGTCCATTATGTTGAGGTGTGTATGGAGCAGTTACTTCATGAGCAACTCCTTGACTTGTGCAGAAAGCTTCAAATTCCTTTGATGTATACTCACCTCCACCATCTGTCCCCAAAATCTTAATAGATTTATCACTTTCCTTTTCTACTGAGATTTTGAATCTTTTGAATATTTCTAAAGCTTCACTATTAAGCTTGATAGTATACAGCCAAATCATTCTTGTGAATTCATCAATAAAGGTAATGAAGTACTTACTACCACCAAGATAAGGTACCTCAAAAGGGCCACAAATATCAAAATGAACAGCCTGTAGTGCTTCACTTGCTCTTTTAGGTGCATCTGATACAAATGGTAACCTACTTTTCTTGCTCTTCACACATATTTCGCATATGGATTTCTTGACATTCAACTTTGGTAAAACATACACTAAATCTTTAGAATTCAATTCACTAAGACTTCTAAAATTTAGGTGGTCATACCTCAAATGCCACAATGCTTCAACATCTTCATTGATAGTTGCAGACATACACATCATCTTTTCACTTGATATGTTGCATCTATAGGTTCTATTTTTGGACAAAGCAGATTTTAACACCAAATTCTTCTTTGAATCAAACAGTTTCAATGATTCACCCTCCATTGATACTGAGAACCCTTTCTCCACTAATTGACCTATGCTCATCAGATTACACTTCATATCTGGAACATATAACACATCCTCAATTATGACCTTACCACCAAAATTGCTCCTCATCAATATATTACCACTACCTTCTGATGCAAGTTTCTTGTTGTCAGCCAGTTTGATACTAGTTTTCTTGCTAGCATCAAAATTTGTTAACCATTCTCTATGAGCTGTCATATGATTAGAACACCCAGAATCAAGATACCACTCTTCACCTTTCATCTTATCTTCACATGTAGCAGCCATTAACAACACTGCATCAGGATCACCTTCATGAGCAATATTGGCTTCCTCAGTTTTCTGATCTTTCTTAAACCAGCACTCATCAGCAAAATGTCCAAACTTGTCACAGTTATAGCACTGAACCTTACTCTTGTCAAAATCCTTCTTCTTGTTCTGATTTTTACCAAAACTTCCTCTTTTAGTAGATTCAGATTTGTTCTCAGCCTTTGATTTTGCATTATTGGACCAGTTTGTTTTACCCTTCCCTTTCTTGAATTTCTTATAATTTCCCTCTTTCTTGGTTGTTTGAACCTGAAGAGCTTGCTGAACTGATCTTTCAGAACTTCTATCAATTACCAGCAGTTCATGTGCTTCAAGAGAACTCTGCAATTCTTCAATCTTCATAGCCTTTACATTCTTTGCTTCTTGGATTGCTACTACTATTAAATCAAACTTTTGACTTAAAGATCTCAAGACTTTTTCAACTACCATCTGATCTGAGATGTTTTCACCACAATTCTTCATCAAATTCACAATTTCAATCATCTTTGAGAAGTAATCACTCACCTTCTGGTCTTCTTCCATCTGCATCATCTCATACTTCCTTCTGTATGATTGCAGCTTGACCTGTTTCACTTTTTCTCCCCCATTATGATAATTCTCAAGAACGTCCCATGCTTCTTTGGATCTTGTTGCTTTGGCTATCTTCTCAAAGTGTTGATTATCAACATTTTGTTGAATGTAGATTAGTGCCTTGCAATCCTTCTTCTTGTTTTCTTTGAAAGCAGCTCTCTGCATATCAGTAGCATTGCATGAGGTTCTTCAAACCCATTCTGCATAAGATCACTCACATCTTGCGCGCCAAACAATGATCTCATCAAAGCACTCCATCGTTCCCAGTTCTTGCCATCAAGAACCAAAATATTTGATCCAGAACCGTTACTGTTCATCTTGCTAAATCTCAAGAAATCAGAGAAATCAATACACACACCTCACTCAATGTTACCCAATGATTATACCCCTCACTAATCACACATGTTTCCTTAAGATTTAACCTAGGCTCTCGATGCCAATTGTTAGAACAATCACTTTGTTCTATGCAGCAGAAGTGCTTATGAAAATAAGCTGTTTCTAAGCAAGATGAAAAATAACATAAAGTTGTTAAAACTGAAAGAGAGAAAACTAATGGAGAATTTTTATAGATTCACACAATTTTTTTTTTTATTTACAACACATGAGTGAGTATATATACAACTAGACGTTGTAACAAACTCCTCTAACAAACTAACTACCTTGATTAACAAGCTAACCAAAGTTTGTTACTAGACTCAGCTTCTGAAGACTTCAGAAGCTGCACATCAGAAACTTCACATCAGAAACTGATGTTCAGAAGCTTCAGTTCAAAAGTTGCACTTCAGGTTCTGAACAACAGTTATTGATTAATATATATTCTAATACTGGGTCCTACACATTGTGCATGGTCTTAATTCATTTGTTTGAGACTATATATGGACACATGATGGTAGATATTATATAGGCAAAAGGAAAATTAAGTTATATTCTAAGTTTCCAATCATGAAAGTTGTTCTTATTGCATTCTTGTTGATTGCTTCGGTTATCTTCCATTCCACTCTAGCTGCTCTATTAATGAAGTGTAAGATTGATATTGCTAATTAAGTTATTCCTCTCTACAATTCAAAACTATCAATAATTATTCTTACAAACTATCCCAAATATTTACTATCGCAAAATATTGGGTTAAAAGTGTTTTACCTTTATAATATAGGTCATTACCGTTTTTCCCTTGTAAAATTTTCTTTTAGGATTCCGTCTTTGTAATTTGAAGATTTTTTGATTTTACACCTTCATGACAAATTTTGTCCCTTGTAATTTGAGCAAATTTTGGTTTACTCCCTACCATATCATTGATTTTGTACAGTCAAAATTCATGAAGGTTCAAAACCAAAAAAGTTCAGATTACAAGGACGAAATTCCAAAAAAAAAAATTATAGGTAGGAAAATCGGAAATGACATATATTACAGGGGATAAAACACTATTAACCATGTAGCATCGCATAGTAATTTAAAGGGTTAATATGTTTTTACCCCCTGTAATTTGGGCGAGTTCTGGTTTACCCCCTGTAAAAAAAAAGCTTAGATTCAAACCCTGTAATTTAAGATTCTTTCGTTTTAGACCTTGAGGCCATTTGATTGGACAAAATGCTGACGTGGCATGCTGAGTGGCGCAATGACTGTGCATATCTGATTATGTGGCACGCTGACTGTATAATTAATTTTTCTTTTTATTTTTTTTAAGGGCACACGTGGCATATCTAAGTTTGACTAAAATAACAGGTTAATACTTTAAGTATTTTAAGTTTCAAATAAATTTTTTATTACGTTTTTTTAAGTTTAAAATAAGTCCTTTTAAGTTTTTTTAAGTTTTAAATAGGTCTTTTAAGTTGTTAATCTGATGCAACTATTTTAGTTTTTTATGTTTTTATATTTCAAATAGGTCATTGAAAGGGTAATAAAAACTTATTTAAAATTTAAAAAATTTAAATAACTAATTCAATTTTTTATCAAACTTAAAAGATCAAAAGAAGTATTTTGTCTATAAGAAACATATGTTGTGTCTGGACCGAGAGAGGGAGCCAATGCCACTTGAACAAGTTGTCATGCTTGGTTCCGTGTAGCATATAATGTTGTGACTAAGATGGAGAGTTGATGCATTCTAGTTCGGTCACAATCGATTGATAATGTTGATATATAAATAAATAATAATATTTACGTTGTAAATATATCTTAACCTAGAATATTATGAAGAATATTTCCTTTGTAATTAAGTGTATAATCGCTTATATATTACACTTTCCATATATAGTGCTATTTATTCAACATGGTATTTAGAGCATTTTTAGAGGCAACCCAAAGCCCGGTTTATCCGATGGATCCGTTGTCCTTCGGTGAGATTTTTTTTTCCTGCAAACCATGTTTCAACTCCGGTTTTCCCCTCCTCCACTGCCCTGACACTTTCTGACATCCGATTAGAGAAATACTCTCGTAATCATGTGGATTTGACTTTGAATGTTTTGGTGACGTGATAACCATTGGATTAGCCTGATTGTACAAAAAGAACAGGTACAACAATAACAAATTTAATTTTTCTTATTAAGATTTATCTGAATTATTTTAGGTGCCTATTCGAATAATCTTTTGAAAATATAAATAAGTTAAAAAAACATTAAAACCAATCGATTGAATTTTATGCATTACATCTTACGTAAAGGACAACACTGATATTTTTTAGTTTTTTGAACAAAGACAACACTGATATTTTATGCAACACTTATATACATTTTATTTTTCTACAAAAACGACAACTAGTATTATCTCTCTCTTTTGTGTGGAAAAAACTCTCTACTGCGGAAAAACTCAAGTTGCTTACAATTGCAACTTTGGTTGGACATAATTAACACACGTGTTATATGTTTGAGACTATATAAGGACTCATGATGGTAGATATTATATATGTAAAAGGAAAATTGAGTTATATTCTCAGTTTCCAATCATGAAGGTTGTTCTTATTGCATTCTTGTTGATTGCTTCCATTATCTTCCATCCCACTCTAGCTGCTCGATTAATGAAGAGTAAGATTGATATTGAAAATTTAGTAATTCCTATCTACAATTCAAAACTATCAATAATTATTCTTACAAACTCTTCTAAATATTTACAATCACAAAATATTGGGATAACAGTGTTTTACCCTCTGTAATATAGGTTATTTTTTTTTTTATGTAAATTTTTTTTTTTGGATTCCGTCCTTGTAATTTGAAGATTTTTTTATTTTAGACCTTCATGACAAATTTTGTCTTTTGTAATTTGAACAAATTTCAGTTTACCTCCTATTAATTTGAGGAAATTTCGGTTTACCCCTACCATATCATCAATTTTGTACAATCAACATTCATGAAGGTCCAAAACCAAAGAACTTTAAATTACAAGGACGAAATTCAAAAAGAAATTTTTACAAGGGAGAAAACCATAAATATAGATGATAATACACTATTAACGTTGTATCATCGCATAGAAAATTAAATAACTTCTTTCTATATAACTTTGAATGGTAGGTATCAACTTTTTGATGTGATTCAAATATTACTATTTATTGATATATATTTATTTATTTTATTGTGCAGCTGAGACACCTATCTCTGGAGATCCAAAAAACCTTGGCGGGCACAATATAAAATGTGTAGGCAAGAAGAATCAACCTCTTACAAGTTGCAAACCACCAATAACACTAAAACCAAGTCCAACTGCAGATGGACCTTGTTTACCTTTTCCGGGTAAACCGGGTTATCCTATTTGCAACAGACCACCGGCAAATCGCACGAAACCCTAAAATATCAAATTACTACTCTCTCCATCCCAAAATATAATTAAGCAAAATAAGACATGTGTTATTTTGTCAAAATAAAATAAAATATATGTGTTAGAAATATATTAAGTGGATGTTTGTTTACCAATTGAGTTATTGGGTCATACTATTAGCACATGCATATTATTATGCTTGTTTTCTAAGTTATTGTATTTCTCTGTAAACGGGAGTTCATATGTAACTTAATTGTATGATCACAAGAGAATAATAAAATAATTTTTCTCTTCCTCTCCTTCTTTCTATTTCTGTTCTGATTTCTTTAGTTTAATAACACTATCAGTATGCTCTAACTATTTGAGAAAGTATACAACTCCTTTTAATTAATTTATATTTCATATAAAATAAGTTTTAATTTTTATATCAATGATTATTGGCTATACCGTTAAGATTTCATCAAATTGAAATCAATACCTTATAAATACATTTAACTTACGAAACCATGAGTAAGTTTTGTTTTGATTATTGTTTTATATGATTATGAATCGTATAAACCTTTTATATTAATAAAGATAAAATAATAATAATTAAAAATAAATAAATTGACATCATGTTTTTGTGTATTGGATGTTAGAAATTGTTTAAGCTTCATGCCCGAGCCAAGACAAGTGGAAAACTATGCAAGATGCAAACCACCGTAAACATAAAGAACAAGTAAAGCCAAACACAACCATAGGTCTTACAGAACCAATCAAGGCAGCACTTTGCCACACCAGAAGAAAAAACTCGAAACACAGTGAAGCATTCTCAAAACAAGGATAACAAAACACACAGAACACTACAGGCTTCTACATCAACGAAACGGTGAGTTGTCAGAAGATGCAACATAGGCAAATATATGCTCATAGGCGGCAGTGGACTAAAACATAAATTATACTAAATTTTAACTTCTTGTTTTCGTGATTCTCCTTGTTCGAGTCTGCGCTTTTCCAGCCAAGTTTTGTTTGTCATTTGCCCGATTTGTTTCAAATTTGTGGGGAGGTGGTGATGAGGTCATTTTTTTGGTGGTGATATGTGGTGTGAGGAGGTCACAGTTTTGGTGTTGACTGCGGTCGTGATGGTAAGGAAGTGGTGGTGGTTGTCATGGTGGTGATGTAATGGTGGTTTTGTGTGGGTGTTTTGTGTGATGTGTGACAAGTTTGATGGGATGGTGGTTTCGGTTGTGTGGTGGTGGATCTGCGGTGTGAGGAAGACACGGGGATTTGTTCGAAGTTGTTTGCGCGGTTGTGGTGATGCGGTGGTGGATGTTTTCGATGTTGTTTATGTGGTGGTGTGTTCGATGTGCTCCGTGATGGTTGAGGGAGATTGTGGAGGTGTGGCTTTGCGTGGGGGTACGTGGGAGTTGTAATGGTGTGGTTTGGATGAGGTGGTCGTGGATAATCTTGGACTCGGATTTAGTGTCGGAACGCTTGGCGGACGGGAGCTATTAAAGGGGTAGGTTGGTGTTGTTTAGGTTAGGAGATGGGTGTTTTTGTGGGTGATTCCTTTTGGAGGCCGCCTCTGTTATTTGGGTCCATGATCGTCGTCGCTAGCTCTTGTTTGAGTTTTGGGTGATTTTTCTTTTGTTTGATGTTTGCACCACCGCAAATCATGTCGATTGACTTACAAATTGTATGCTGGATTCTGGTGGGCCGGTTACTTGTGCTTCAAGATCAGGAATTGGTGTCTAGTTGCAATCTTCTTTGGCAGACGATGGTTTTTCTCTAGTGGACCGGGCGTGAGGGGTGCCCTTCTGATTTGGTCCTGAAGTTTGGTGGGACGATCACTTTTGATTCAAGATCGGGAGTCAGTTCTTTGGTTCATGTTCTGTTTTGGGCTTATTTTGGTGTTCTTTTGGTGGACCAAATTGAAGTAAAATATTTTCACAAGAAAGGGGGTTTGAATTGTGACCTGTTTAAAATATGTCTGATAAAAATTTTCTTTTAATTTAGCAATCACGATTTTGTTAGTAAATCAATAATAACAATAATAATTGTGAGGTGTGTGATTTTGACAAATAAATTAAAAGTAAGTAAAGAGAGAGAAATGACACACGAAAGTTATCGTGGTTCGCCAAACACCGGCTACTTCCACTCCCCACACAAGTGTGAGATTATCCACTAGGTAGTTGCGTTAAGTAACGTTAACCACAACTCCTCTTTTCCTTGTTCACAAATGAGTAACATTTACCCTTGCTAGACCCGATTGATCTTTTCTGTAAACGAGTAAATCTACCTTTGCTTTTACAACCAAAAAGATCAAACGAGTACAAATCACCCTTGCTAGATCTTCCTGATCTTTTCCTACAAACGAGTGATTTTACCCTTATCTTTTTACACACTTGTTACCTACAAGCTTTACAATCCAATAAGAAATAAATTCTTACTTGGACCAAAATAAAATATTTGTAGTAAAAACTAAAAAGAGCTCACAGCAAAAGAGCAATTTTTAGAACACTGAGACAAACTGAAAATGAGAGAGAGCTTTAGTGATATTTGCTTTGATGTATGCTTGAAATCTCACAAAATTCGGTACTGTTCCTTTGCTAGGAGGGTGTCTATTTATAGCCACAATCCTCTTCTTGGTGAGCATGTGAGCATATGTGTGAGCTGCCAAATTTTAAACTCCCACGTGAGGAGCCTTTGTTCCTGCGTATGAATTCACAATGCAGCTAGCAATTTGTGGTAATAACCTTTACAGCCAATGCAAAACCATGTGCTATTTCAATACCATGTGATGTGTTGCTTCCTTATTGGTCCACGTGTAGAATTGGATGCAAGCTAGCACATTTTTTTTTCCTTTCCATTTACGGCTAAAAGCATGGTTTGTATGTACTTTCTTTTCTTAATAGATTAGACATGAGGTGGTTTTGTAGACAAACTAAAACCATGTTTCTTGTATTCCATGCAAGGCAAGTGTGTTGTTTCAATATCATTGGTCTGTTCATATTGCCAAAAACATATATTGCATATTTGCCAAACACATGTTGTGTTGTTATGGGAACACAAATTGAGCGCATTTGATATTTAACTTGTGACTAAATAGAACACTCAAATACACAAGTTAAATACAAAGATAATCAGAATCTAATAAAAATGTAATTTAAATAAATTTATCATCTTTAAAACTTTAATAGGGAATTTGAATTTTATCTCAACAATGTTGAGAGGTGGTGGAAGCTAAATGATCTTTAGAATATAACTCGTTCAGATGTGGCTCAACTAAGGTGTTGAGGACTGCGTGTTTCATCTAGAGAGATGTTTCTTTTGGAGGTGAGTAGTGAGATGAGTGGTTATGGATATCATTATTCAGCGATCAACTATTTTACGAGGTGATGTTTATGTTGGTGGATGTTGTCCTCATGGGTGTTGAAGGTAGGGCTTGGTTAGGTGTTATGTGTAGGGGTGTCTTTTATGGTGTTTATTTCAGGTGTTCCGCCAATATACGACACCTTTCGTTTGTATTCTCTGAGTTACCGGTCTCTGTTCGTCTTGAGCATGGATGTGATTTTTAAATAAAATTTGTTGTTCAAAAAGAAAAGCTTAAATGCAATTTTGATCCCCCCCCCATTTTCAAAATTGTTAACTTTTTATACTCTTATTTCTAAAACCAACATTTTCATCCCCCTAGTTATAAAGTCCATGAAATTTTTTGGTCCCCCTCCTCTCTAAATGATGTGGCATACTTATTAATGACATGAATCCTACATGATATTGAATATATAGTACATCATTTGACACATCATTTCTATTTCATTAAAATTAAAATATAATCATAAAATTAGAACGCTTTACAAATCACCGTGAGTCACTTCTGAGAGTGGGGGTGTGACGGCATGGTGGTGGCGTGGACGGAGGAGACGAGTCTGTGTTGGTCAGATCTGAAACGTTAGTAGTAATGGTGGGAGGGCGGTGATGATAGGAGGACGAAGGAGACAAGTGAAGTAGATAAAATAGTCACAAGGAAGGGGGGGTTTGAATTGTGACCCTTTAAAAATTATTCTGTAACTTAAAAAGTAATTCTCAAGTTGAAACTTGGAATGATTAAGTTAG
>Ga0228711_1002760_pt1 | contig 27164 bp, 17 predicted proteins | sample MedpolnodulmetaG_2_FD_177996 | JGI IMG/M metagenome (GOLD analysis project Ga0228711, IMG submission 177996) | Root nodule microbial communities from Medicago polymorpha collected in Santa Monica, California, United States - brown nodules | ecosystem: Host-associated > Plants > Roots > Nodule... | reverse complement strand
GTGACCTCTTATTGTGAGTGCATATTGTGTCTCAAAAGCTGCTATAAGTGCCTACACAAGAATGTTTGCCAAGAAGTATCCATCAATCTGCATCAATGCTATTTGTCCTGGCTATGTCAAAACCGATTTTAAAGAGGGCTCGTTAGAAACCAAAGGGTGACCTCTTATTGTGAGTGCATATTGTGTCTCAAAAGCTGCTATAAGTGCCTACACAAGAATGTTTGCCAAGAAGTATCCATCAATCTGCATCAATGCTATTTGTCCTGGCTATGTCAAAACCGATATAAACAGTAATACTGGTACTCTAACAACATATGAAGGTGCTGAACCGATTGTGAGGTTGGTATTGTTACCTGATGGTAGTCCTTCTGGCCTCTTTTTCTCCAGATATGAAGATAAACCATTTTGATCAAGGATTAATTGTTATTCTGTTTAGCTTATAAAAGTTGAGTATCATAATAATTGAGGACACTATGCAAAAGGATAAAACAATAAAAAAAATAAGGCAACTAAGTTACATAGCCAAATCTGAGAGACACTGTCCTAATGTTGACAGTAATGTTTTTGGAAAAATATTAAATATAGTTATCTACGCTATTAAGTTTCTAACTACTCTAAGTGTAAAATTTACTTCTCAGCCTCTGCTCATGGCATAAATGCATTTGGCACCCAAGTATATCGTTCCTCTCATGCTTGAGAGCTAGTGCTTATGCTTATATGAATATGAACAAAGTTAATTGGCAACCAAATTTCATAACTAACAGATCTTCCACTTCATCTTATTATTTCTAAGTCTTATACTGTTATATCAAGATATGACACCTCTTATACGTGTATGTTTGGTATTATGGTGGTGTGCCAGAATTACTGTGCGCCATTGTGAATCTAGCACACCACCGTGATACCAAACATAGGCGTAGATTATGATTTGGGAAATCACGTAATGGTGGTGTGGCTCTAAAGGTGAAAAATGGTTTTCTTTGTGAAAGTACACTGGTATGTTCCAGGATTCGATTCTTAGGAGCACAGAACAACAATGCAGGACAGCAATACATTAATTTGCAGCATCAATAAATATCATAGTCAATGGAACGCAAAACAAGAAAATGATAGTAGACTTGAGGTGGAAAACAATAAATGAAAGATCAAGGTCTACTACACTGTAGGGAATGGGCAAGCAAAAAAGGGGTAATTTTTTTCTTACATCCATATGTGGGGGAGTAAGAAGACCAACTGGGGAGCATAAAAAACACCCATAAATTATCAAACTAAAGAAGAGTCTAGATAATTTGGCAGTTGCAAATTCTTTTTTTCTTATCAAATTCAACTTTGTAATAAAGTTCAACAAGCTTTGCTTGCAATTTGACTTCAGTTTTCACCTCTGTCTCTAACAACCAACTTTGCTTCTGTAAAACTATGCTGAATGTAAAGAACATATCATTGTACAATCTACCAGCGTTTATCTATTTAAACCTTCACCACCATTCATGCAAGATATGATGACTTACACTACAAATTAACAAATCAGTTTCAACCATTAGTTTGTCTATGTTGTCAATGGTCAAAACTCAAAATCTTCCTAAGATCATCTGAATACAGAGAATCCATGTTCCGAGGGAACATCCCCTTTTTTCTCAATGTAGAACAGACATAAATCATAAATAAACAACCCTAATGATATATGCATGTTTTATTTTGTAGTCAATTATATATTATTTGAAAAAGCATTGCAAAATACGAAGTTATAACTATAAGTATGAAAGTTGTAAAAAATTTGTTATAATCTTTCCTTCAGAAGCCAAGTATCATATAAACTATAGTAATCTCTGAACAAGTAAACCCACTTGGGTTGGCCCGATGCTATTGGCTTGGGACTTGGGAGTGTGTTCATTCTCAAGGTCTCAGGTTCGATACTCTCTGATGTCAATTTAGGTGGGCTAGTTTGAGAAGCATGCTCCACAACACAACGACCCTGTTACATATAACTACTCAACTAAACTACAATGACGTCAATTAAACTATTAATTTTATCAAGTATTGAACGATCTTTCAACAATACATAAAAACAACTGAAAACAAATGCACGATTGATACTAATGATTAATGAATCTCTCACCTTTCCCTATCCTCATTTAAATTAAGTTCAGAGAAGCAGAGAAACACATCCAAATTCACAAACAAAAGATAAATTATAAATGACATACCTGTGCAGTAGCATGACATTCAGCATAGACAAATAACCATAAAATTGACATCCTCATAACCATAAATTGATCAATTACTAATCAGTAGTTCAATTAGAACAACAAAAATGAAGAGATCAACTATTCATCAAACCCACTAGAATCAACATCAATCATCGTCAAATTTCATGAAATCCTTATTGTAAGCTAAATACATCACATATAAAAAAAAGCCATAATCTTTATCCACATCGATGTAAATAACTGCATGATATAAACTACCCATAAAATCAGTTTCCTAGGACAAATCACTTCTTTTTCTTGAGTTGCTTAACTTTAGCATTAGGTTGATCTTTAGCTTTACGTTTCCTAGTTAAAGCAAACTCACCAAACTTATGACCCACTTTTCCCTCAGTGATTTTACAACGAATGAAGGTTTTTCCATTGTAAATCCTGACATGAGAATCAACAAATTCCGGCAAAATAGTAGATCTTCTTGACCAAATTTGTTTGTTCTTCAGAAGTTCAGGATTCTTCTTCATCTTGTATAGAAATGCATCTATAAAAGCCGGTTTACGCGCCGGAGCAGGAGGAGGGGGAGATTTCAGCTTGGTAGTGACAGCATTTGCAGTGTCGCCGGCGATTCCGAGAAACTGCTTGTTCAAAATCCTAAGAAAGTTTGTGGCTCTCATTGTTCCTATTCAAACGCAAAATTTTCAATCAAATTCGAAATTACGAAATTGAAAATGAGAACCAAAACAAGGTGATGAAGAAGAAAGAAAACCTGGATGAATTTGTCACTGTTAGTGGCGGCGACTGAGAATCTCCGGCGGCGATTAGTTGAGTGGAGTGCGACTCCGATCCAACTTGTTTTGTTTTCAAAGTAAAGTAAATTATGGGCCTCTTCAAAAGGATATATATTGGGCTTGGAATTTGAATCTCTGTTTTTTATTTCTTATAGCACCTACCATACTTCTTTTTTTCGAATGGCACCTACCATACATCTTGTGTGTCCTACGAAAATCCAATTGAGTATTTCTTTTAAAGTGAAAAATTTAGCGTGTATTTGTTTGTGAGGTGGAGATAATTGATTTTGATAAAATTAATGTAAAATTGTTTTTTTACATAAAAGAGGTCCAAAACATGTAAAAGAGATGTTTAAATCATAAAATCTGAATTACTTGTTTTACTCGGATTACAAAGTCTAAATTGGTAAAAATCCAAAAACTAAAGTTTAACAACAGTTCAACCATGATTAAAAATACAGTCGCCAAATTTTTCACTTTGAAAATTGCTGGAAAAATACATTTCAAATTCTAAAATCCTGAGACGACGAGAAGGATAAAGGGTTATAAAAAAATGTTAAATTTGTTCAATTTTAAAAAAACAACTTGAACCTTTTTTTTAATCCTTATTTTGAAAAAAAAATGTTCATGTTCAATTTAAAAAAAGTTATAACAAATGGACAAATATTCCTTCAATAGAAACATTTTCAATGGAGGAAAACCATTAAAAACTTAAAAAGGTTAAATATGAATATTATATGCAGGGGTCGATGTTCGAATACACCTCATTTATCCACATTGTGTGAGCGTTACTAGGTTAGTTGAAAAGAGAAGAAAAAAGGACAAAGGCCGTAATCAATGTGATTTTTATGCTATTATTTAAGGGACATGCAATTACATGGTAAGAAATATTACTTTTTTTTCCTCTAAAAAATGTTACTTTTTATTTGCGAAACTTGATAAATATTGCATGGTTATCAAAGTAGTATTATAGTAAAATAATATAGTAATATTATAATTCTTTCAGATGTGATTTACATCAGTACATGTGTCTTTGCTGAAATTTTTACCAAATAATTTGATAAAGCAGTAGTGCACTAAAATATGATAGAGGGAACATGGAAAAAGAAATTTACATCGTAAAGCTATATTCATTAACCATGTTTTTTTTATTCACTGACCATGTTACAATAGTGGTATTTTGTATTTTTTTTATTTAATTTGTATTTGCCGATGGTGTATTTTTTATTTTTTTACATACATATGCATCAACCAAACCACTCATTTATGTTACTTTTTTAGGTCAATTCATAAAATGTCTTTCTAGTTTCCTATTTAACATTTTTCTTTTACAAAATTTCTTTCTTTTAAAGAACAAAATTTCTTATTTAACGTGCTTTGATTAGATGTGTAAAAAAAAAAAAAATACGACCGTGCATAATTTGTTTTTTATGAGGAGTATTTTGTATTGTTTTCAAGAATATATCGCAGAAATGATTTTTGTTTCTTTTGCTTTCTTTTGTTACCTCATTGTACCAAAATAAAATGTTATAACACATCCTTAACAACTTCCAACAGAACACAATCTATATATATATAGATTTAAGGGCAAGGTAACAAAACGTTTGTTTTTGGTTTTTTATGTTGTTGCTCTAACGTTGTGGAGATAAGGAAGGGAGGAAGGAGGATTTATCAAGGTAATGAAGATAATCATCAATTCCTTTCTCTATACATTTTTGTTCATTATCATCATTTCTTAATAAAAGTGTTTTCTATATTCTCTGTATTCCAGCCACATTCTTTTGTTGATTGATGATTGTGCCCCTTCATTACTTACCCTTTCTATATTTTTCCTCAACGAAGGTATATTTTTATTGAATTTTGATCTTTTCTTCGCATCATATTATAACTTCAAATTATCAAAAATTTGTTTTTATATTTCAATTTTACCCTGGGTTGGTTATCATGACATTGTGTTCATAAACGATCTTCTTTCTCTAAATTGTTGTAGATATATTCATATATATTTTGTGTGGGAAATATAGTGCAAATAAAGACTATTTATTGGCCTTGCCATTTAGATTTCCATCTCATGTACCTGAATTTTTGTCAATGATTATGAACGAATAATTTCTATTGTTCGCTTTTTACAATGGTTTGCATTCAAGAGTTTCACTTTTTCCCTAAAAAAAGAGTTTCACTTTTGTAGACAATATATTATGTTTAACTCTAATGTTGGTGGACTAATATGTCAAAGGCCTCAAAGATGGAAACCAAGGCGGAAAATCATATGACATCAGCTGCAGCTTTTGTTGAAGGCGGCATTCAAGAGTCTTGTGATGATGCTTGCAGCATATGTCTTGAAGAGTTTTGTGAAAATGATCCTTCAACTGTAATATTCACTTTTGTGTTTCACAAATATATGTAAAAGTTATTTGAAGAACATGGTAACTTATTTTCTTTCTCTTGTGTTATAGGCCACTGCTTGTCGACACGAGTTTCACCTGCAATGCGTCCTAGAATGGTACTTCTTATTATCCACTAAATTCCTTTCTTCATTAGAAATGTTTAAAAAGTGTTCCGGATGCACTCGTTAACAAGACCCAATTTTTTATTATTTCCTCTCATGCATTAATCTAATCAGCCTTTTTTTTCTACCATATTCCCACCAAGCTAGTGCAAAACTTATCTTAGGACCTTCAAATTTTCTTTTGCCAAAACATGTAGGTCTCAATCTCTTATAATGATATTTTTTCATTTAATATTCATGAAAATCACAGTTTCATTAACTTATTTAATAGTGTGAACTGAAACATTGTCCTGTGTTTTTTGTCATGTATGATTTTTGTCAATGTTAAGGTCATTTTTCATTGTTGTTGGTCTGTGACTTGTGATCTAACAACTAGGTTTTTCTAATATTATTTTGGCTTTAAATTCATAAACAAAGCCTTATCGATTGTGTAGTCTAGGTTTTTGGTATGAGAAGGAGGTCTATTTATTTTTGAAGATATTCTTGTTGTTTCCATATACATTTCATTTCCATATATCCAATTACAACTTAAAGTCTAAATTTTCATAAAAATATTTCAAAATGAACAAATATACTTAAGCAATTGGTACTTGCTCTTATTTATTTGTAGGGGTCAAAGAAGCTCCCAATGTCCTATGTGTTGGCAACCTATTAGCTTGAAAGATCCTACCGGGTTGGTCATGAATTTTACTCTTAACATGAATTATATACATTATCTATGCTTTGGTTCTTTAATTAGTTTATCATGTTATTAAACTTTTGCATTTTACAATAGTCAAGAATTGTTTAAGGCAGTAGAGCAAGAGAGAAAGTTGAGGGTTACTCCATCAAGGAATATTGATATCTTTCATCGCCCTACTCTTGGAGGTTTTGGATTTCAACATGTAAGTTATCACATTCTCGAGTATTCAATTGTGTTTCTTACATTTTAAGCACGTCATAACAACTAGTTTATGTTGCTATTTTTTGGGTTCAACAGCTACAAATGGGTGTCAATGGTTCTACTTTAGAAGAGAGATTGCTTCAAAATTTAGCGATTGTTGCATCAATCGGAAGAACACACCATGTTGGTCGAAGGGAAGGACAACAAATTCGACCATCTGGTCATGGTCAACCACCCTTCTTATTCTCAAATCAGCATGTTGCACCTTCATCAATTTTAGGTTCAGTTGATGAAAGAGAAGACAGTCTAAATGTAATTCATATGAGTAGTCAATCTACTCCAATAACATCTAGTGAAGATGAACCATTACAACAAATGCCAAAACGTCAAACTGAAAGTTCCTCAACTCCTGGATCAACTGTTACGGAAACAAATGGCCAAGAAACTTACTCCAATGATAGGTGGTTATGAACCTATTTTTCTATTCACAAAAATTATCCTCCTATGTGCTAGAACCACATCTAAAAAAATTCAAGTCTAATGAAGACATTATAAAAAAATTTAGTTGATTATTCATGAACTCAAGTTAAATAAACTGTTTATTCTACCAATATTCTAGAGTTATTGTTCTAACAATAGATAGTATGGTTTACTCGTTATATTTTCTTATGAATCATTATTGATTGTGTGGATTACTGATATGTACTTCATATTTGATTTCATGCATATTCCAGAGATTGTGTTGCTAATTCTTCCCCAATAAACCAAAATAGAGAAAGGTCATCAGAATTCCATTCATTTTCAGATACTTTGCGGTCCAAACTCAATGCAGTGTCAATGAGGTATGTTTCTTATTGTATATTATATATGGGCTTGATCTATGTATTTTATCAAATCAATTTGTGTAATAACTTATCTCGTGACTTAGATATAAAGAGTCAATTTCAAATGGTACAAGGGGTTGGAAGGAAAGGTTGTTCTCTCGAAGTTCGACCATGTCAGAATTTGGTTCAAATTCAAGAAAAAGGTGAACCCTATAATTGCTAGTGTATCACAATCAATGGAATTCATTAAAACTATGAAAACATTTGAGTTGTAGATACTTATTTTCCAAATCATCTGGAGGATGGTTCCACGATAGAAGCAATCAACGAAAATTGTGTTAAAGCCACTGTGAAGACACATCACGCGACAACGATACTCCATCAGTTTCTTCTACTATTGACATTCAAATTGAGCTTTATCATAACATATTTCCTTAGGATCTCATATTTGAAAGCAAGCTCTGATCTTTGTGTGAACCTTAAAAAATCTACGGATCTTGGCCTCCAATTCAGTGTTCTTTATATTCCTTCATCTTACGAATCTATCTTTTAACGAATCCATCTTTATATTCACTTCATGCTATCGAGGAGAAAGGAAGGTTTGGATTTTTAAACTTTATTTTAAAGTTAAATTGGTACAACAAGCAAAAACAAATCTCTTTATATTTTCCAGAAGATCAAACATATAAGTTCTTGTAATTAAGTTTATGTTGTATGAATTCATTTGGTGTTGATGTTCGAGTGGGGTTTCATGTAATGTGTCTAATAAATTAGGTGCATCAATTGAAGATTGAGCATGCCAAAGTGTTAGTCTATGGAGTATCATTATTTATGATCTTAACCATGTCAAGCTTTAGAAACAAACCAAATTTATTGTTACAATCGTGATATTCAGAGGGTGTTGTATACATAAAATAGCTCACTTGACGACATTCCTTTATCTCTTCTCAAATATTTGGTATCATAAAAATTAGACAAAAAAATAGATTTGCTTAAATATTTAAATTATAGCTTCGACGAGTACATATCATGCATTTAAAATTCAAGTACTATCGACATCAAAATATCTATATGAAAGAAAAGGTTTTGAAATTCAATTAAACCTATATGCTCGTAATCTGTCCTTATAGTCTTACTTGGTATCAATGGAAATAGATATAGATCAAGGTGGAAATTATATTACACGTTATTTATGTAACATTCCATTATGCCTATTTAGTTTTTCGTACATCAATTCGACATGCTTTTAGTCCACTCGAATTTTTCATGAAAATTTTTGCTCCTTCGAAACGTTGGAGAAGAAAGACCAACAGAAATATGATTAATAGGAACAAAAAGATGAAAAACAAATTCAATTTTTTTTTTCTTCCATTCAATACCTTTTTTTTAATATATAAATAAGAATTCAATGCATTTCATTCAAAACAACTAAAAATACAAAGTGGCAGATGATAAATATCATTGAGATTATTGGTAAACGTTGTCTCCCTTGCTAAAGAATAAGCTACACCATTTGCTAACCGCTAACGATTTTTATTTTTATAAATGAACTAAGTCGGAGCTTGCACAAATTCAAAATAGCACCTCAGTAGGCTCGTGAATACCGATAGTAATTCCCTGATTATCTAACTCATATAAGACATCTTGTAGGCCCAAATCTCTCATCTATTTGAGAGCTTTAATAAGACTTAGCTCCACCTTCAAGAGTAGACAAGCAAAGATAGCACTTGTGTATCATAGGATCTGGATTTCTTGTTGTTACAGCAGGACGGTGTAACCAATGTTCCGCAAATTGAGTGTTAACTCTCAGAGTTTACCGAGTTTATGTTTTTAGGTACTAAAATTGTGTTAACTCGGAGGTAAACTCGGTTTATGGTAAAATCAGAAGGTTTGACGAGTTTGACCGAGTTAAACTCGTGTAAACTCGACCTCGACCGAGTTTACCGAGTTTTACGAATTTACATATAACAAATAAAATATCGATCCTTTTTTTGGAGCCATTTTTTTCAAAACTCAATTCCTTTTCTATAAGCCCAAAGACTAAAAATGTTTACTAAATAGTTATCTTTACAGGAACACGTTGTTCCTGAGATGAAACGTTTCTTTTTCTTTCTTCTTTAAGTTTTCAAACCATGAACAGGGGAGCACATAGCAGTTAGGGTTGCAATTTTGACGGTGGAAATTCAGATTTCGACGCTGGTTAGGGTTACAGTGGTGGTGTTTGTTGACCTCTTGAAGAAATTAACTAGTTTATTTTTTAGATAGTTTTATTAACAACTTTAGGAACTTGTGAAACTTTCTTTTTTGGATGGTTTTATGGATGACTTAAACTTAGAGACTTATGAAACTTATGATTTTGTGCGTTAGTTTTTGTATTTTGATGCTAAGTTGAGTATAACGTTTTATTATGGTAGATTGATATAATTTTCTTTTGTAATTAAGTCATATTTTGCACTATTGACTTATTTACGATATATATTAGCTTATATATGTCATGCATATAATAAATTATATATAATTTTAATTTTAGGTAAACTCATACGAGTTCTCGAGTCGAGTTTACCTAGGCAAAACGAGTTGAGGTAAACTCTCGAGTTGTAAAACCTTGGCTGTAACAGCACAAGACCGTCCGATCTAAATCGTGTGGTTAAGATGATTTGAAGTGATTTGACAACTGAGTTAATTTAAACTGCATGATCTATAATCAACAGTTGAGATGAAAAACAGTGGCAAAACATCGTGCTTTTTTATAGCAGGGAATCTCAATCTGTGTACCATAATGATATATACCATTGTCCAATTAGAATGTGTCACGTGACACACCATTTTAAAAAATATATCAAATAAAACATTTATAAGTAGGTGACACACTTTAATTGACAAATGATATATACAACTGCACTGATACCTTAATGGTAGACAAGTGGAATCAAGCAATAAGGAACCTAAGTTGTTTTCACATGAACAAAATTACCAAAGTGGCCACGAATACATATACGAAAACTAATTTTCTCCAACTGCTGGAAAAAACCTCCATCAACATTATATTCATATGAAGTTAAGACACTAGTTAAAAACTTAAAAAAAATAAAAAAAAATTAAATTTGAGGCAATGAAAGTTTATTTTTTAAAATTTTAAAATGTTGAATACATAATTTTTAATATAAACTTTTTATTTTTATGAGCTTATGTCAGTTGGTATGGACAATATATAATATATTTAAGGTTTGGGGTTCAATCTTCAAAAAGATATAAAATTTATTTTGGATTTCTTGATAAGTAACTTGTTAGCATTCCCATTATTCTATACATCAATTTCACTTTTATTATAATTTGTTTTGCTTAACATATTAAATTAAAAAAAATGTTTTAAATGAGGGGAAAAAGGGTCGTTTAAGGCAAGAAAAGCTAGAAGAGAAAGCTAAATTGTAATTGAAGTGAAAAGAAAAGAAATGGTGTGAGTGAGAAGTGAAGGTGACAACAATTGACAGAAGAACCACCGTGAGAAGGGAAGTCTCCATCTCTGTAAACACGAAGGAGCAAGATGAAAAATAAAGAGTAAAAACACAGGTGAAAAGTTGAGAAAGATGAAAAGTAAAAAACGTTGATCCTTTGTTGAACATCACGGGTCACGGTTGAAATTGAAACAAATGGAGCGTAAATAAAAAGTATAAATGAAACCCAATTCTGCGTATCTTCCTTTCCATTCATTATCTCCGACACCGACACTTTGCCAGATACCATCTTTAACACAAACAAACACACACAATATTCACGTTTCGGCTCGGCTCCTTTTTCATTATTTTTATCAAAACTTTGCTTTTAGTCTTTTCAAGAGGAGTAGTGATATATGCACAACCATTTTAGGACAATTTTGGTGACAATTTTTGTTTTCTCTTTTTTCATTGGTCCAAAACAATAGAAAGAGAAATAATAAGAATATAATGTGAGTATGAGAGAGAAAGTTGTTAAAAAATTATAATAAAGTGGTTGTACAAATATCATTTCTCTTTTAAGAGACCTCTCTACGGGTTGTACAAAACAAAACAAAAAAAAAAGGAGCTCTATTCGGTGTAGATGAATAAATTAACATGCCACCTTCTCCATTTTAGGATGAATGGAACATTCATAATCATCATAACATACTCATTAGTCATTACAACTATACTTTGCCTACTCACCAAAAAATAAATATACAATTAAACTAGGCCTCCAGTTTTTTTTGTCCACTATGCATCTTTGGGTTCACTCTTGATGGAAGAAAAAATAATGTCGAATTCTTAAAATTGAATTTCGTATGTTTGAAGTTTTCAATTGAAACAATTGTGCTCATAGAAATTGATCATAATTTAACAATTTCACATGTAATTTTTAGATTAAAAAACTTTACATTCTCTCCAACCTTTCAATTCCATCTTTCTCATTCATCTAAATTTTGATGGAAATTTTGTTGTTGATGGAAAATTTTTATAGAGACTAAAAATGCTGATGAAAAATTTTATAGGGACTAAAAAATATGATTTTATTTTGCAGAGATTAAAAACAAAATTCTGAATATTTATAAAGAATATATACTTAACTAACCCTAATTTTAATATCCAAAATCACCTATCTACATGTTTTTTTTAATCTAAATAAGTGTTTTTATATATATCTTATTTGACTTTGTCATTTAAGTGTGATATGTTGTGCTTGTTGTTTTAATGCGACACTGTTTGTTTGGTGGATTGACATATTAATTTCGATATGTTACATACCGAAGACAAAAGTATTTGAGTCTTTTTAATTTTGACATATTTGTATGAATTTTTGTATGCATTAATTTAATTAAGACTTTGTTTGTAAGTTTAAAGAATAAACGAACCATTTTGGTTGAGAAATATAGTTGAAATAGAAAAATGAATCTAAAAATATAATAACTTCTTCCTCTAGAAAAAGAAAAAGAAAAAGCACATAATTATTAGTTTAAGAGAAAAGAAATAGTTGTACGGTAACGTGGCTTGGCTTGGCTTGGAAACAAAGGGTGAGTATAAGAGCACAGCTTACAGCTGTTCCCGTGTGGTCCCATAACACAGGCTGTCAGAGAATACCATATTTTCCTTTCCTTTCACAATCGTTCCTTCCTTCTCCAAGCCATTAAGCAAAGCTAACTCATCTATCATAAACCATTACCATTTTATTTTAGAGAGACTACTGAGTGAGAAGACTCAACAACCATATCATCATACACAACACAACACAACACACGCTACCCTACAGCTACTACTTCACACTTTACCCTCCTTCTTCTCACACTCTCATTTTACCACCAAAACCAAAACACATTCAACATTGTTTCTTTCTCTATTCACGAGCACCATGGATTTCTATGGTGTCTCCAATTTCATTACCCTCTTCCTCCTTATCCTCATTCCCTTCCATTCCTCGTTACCCACCACCACCACTCAAATCAACTCCAACTCCATCCTCGTCGCACTTCTCGATTCCCACTACACCGAACTGTCCGAGCTCGTTGAAAAGGCACTTCTCCTTCAAAAACTCGAAGAAGCCGTCGGTAACCACAACATCACCATCTTCGCACCCAGGAATCAAGCTCTCGAACGTGACCTTGACCCTGAATTCAAAAGATTCCTCTTAGAACCTCGTAATCTCAGGTCACTCCAAACTCTTTTAATGTCTCACATTCTTCCTTCAAGAATCGCTTCACATCATTGGCCACCCACTCACCTCCACCACCACACTCTCTCCAACCACCGTCTTCACCTCACCACAAACCCCACCGGCGCAAAAACCGTTGATTCCGCTCAGATCCTTAAACCAGATGACGTTATCCGTCCAGACGGCGTCATCCACGGCATCGAACGCTTGATAATCCCTCGTTCCGTACAAGAAGATTTCAACCGGAGAAGAAACCTCCGTGACATCTCCGCAATTCTTCCAGAAGGAGCACCGGAGGTAGATCCACGTACAAACCGCTTAAAGAAACCCGCACCAGTCCCCGCCGGAGCTCCACCGGTTTTACCAATCTACGACGCATTAGCACCAGGACCATCACTAGCTCCAGCACCAGCACCAGGTCCAGGTGGTCCACGTCATCATTTCAACGGCGAACGTCAAGTAAAGGATTTCATCCAAACTCTTCTCCATTACGGTGGTTACAACGAAATGGCAGATATTCTCGTTAACCTAACGTCGTTAGCAACGGAAATGGGTCGTTTAGTTTCTGAAGGATATGTTTTAACAGTTTTGGCACCAAATGATGAAGCAATGGCGAAATTAACCACTGATCAATTATCGGAACCAGGTGCACCGGAACAGATTATATATTATCATATAATTCCTGAGTATCAAACGGAGGAGAGTATGTATAACGCCGTTAGAAGATTCGGGAAAATTAGTTATGATACGTTGCGTTTGCCTCATAAGGTTGTTGCTCAGGAATCTGACGGTTCTGTTAAATTTGGTCACGGTGATTCTTCTGCTTATTTGTTTGATCCTGATATTTACACCGACGGTAGAATTTCTGTTCAAGGTATTGACGGTGTTCTTTTGCCACCGGAGGAAGAGAATGAAGATGAATCATCAGCACCTATTCGCCGTGTTAAAACTCCACTGGTTAAAGTTGCTTCTAAACCAAGGAGAGGTATTGAATTTTTCTCATTGCTTTCTTAAGTTTTACACTTTATCATAGGAATAGATGAGGTTAATAATGAGTTATTATTGCTTTGATTAACCTTTTACAAAGTGGGTTTTTTGATTAGTATGTGTGGTTTTTTTTTTCCTTTTTCTATGGGTTGCCTTTATTCTTTTTGGGCTAATTATATACAATTTTGGGTGGGTTGAACAATTAATCTATGATAATCTAAAAATCTAATTTTTTTAATCCTCTTAAAGAAAGAACTCTGATAATTTGTTCGAAAAGTATTTAAGTATGACAAAAAAATGGTTCCAAACTCAAGTTGAATTTGTTGATTAACCACTTTAATCTAATTACTCTTTAATTTATAGAATTAATTATTTTTGTTTTGAGCTTTGCCAAATACTAGTACTATAGAGATAGTGAGAGAAGGGTTTGTTTTTTGTTTAATGAATTTTATTTATTTATTTTTGTCTGAACTGAATTTGTCCTAATGTTCTTTGCCCTCAAGTATCAAACTAGTACTACATGTGATTAATTTAATTTAATTAAAAAATAATAAATAAATATATACATAGAAAGAATTCAGTGTGCCAAGCTGTGAACCACATTCTTATATCCCCCACCCATCCTAACCTCGGTGCTGAAACGGTTTGTCTGGATCTGAGACAACCTTTTATTTTATTTTTCATATCATTTATTTACACTGTACTTATATAGTCAACTATAATATTGATTACTACTTTTCATTTTTACAATTTAATTAGTAATTTGATATATAAAATTCATTTGTTTGCAAGTTTCAACAACCCTTGATTATTTAACATATTTTTTGTTGTTGTATACATGTGAAGTATGCAATAGAATTGCCGTGGTGTTAGTTGACTAACCATTTTCATTTAACCTAAATGCATGTGGCAGGGAAATTGCTTCAACTTGCTTGTAGCATGGTTGGATCCTTTGGAAGAGTCTGCTCATGAAATCGCTTTCTCAACTAATCGCTTAAAAATAGAAAAAAAAATTATAATAAAAAAAGAGTGAAGTTATATAAACTTGATGAATGGTAAGTTTACCCACTAATAATACTATTCCATAGCCATTGTTTGTGTTATTCCATTTTATTTGTTCTGATGATAATTTATTTACATGCATTATGCAGTTGTAGAGTAAGCATTTTCAATACAAAAAGGGAGCGATTGAGTTGCAAGATTTCGGTGGGGAACTCACACAGAAGATAAACAAATTTTCTGTCATTTTGTTTCATACTGTAATTACATATCATTTTTTTATTAAATTTTTATTTTATGTTGATTCTCTGTCTCTGTCTCTGTATGCATAAATAACCTTCAAATACGACACTCTCCTCTCTCGGTTGCATTATTTTTTTTTTCCCTGTTTGTATGTGAATCAAAAAGTTATTATAATACCTTCAAGTTCCAACTCATTTTCGTCGGCAAATCTAATTTTTAAAACCAACTATGAAATGGACATTTCAGCAGAAGAATTTAAAAACAACACTATATTCTTTGAATTTATTTTTAAGTATTTCATTTTGCTAAGCAACAACTTCTGCTAATTCTATTAAATGACATGCGTTTGTTCTTTATAACTTGGTCAGCATAATATTTTATTTTACAATAATATTCATAATAATAAGTTTAAAAAGGAACATTAACTAATTCAAAAAAAAAAAAGAAGAAGGAATATTAACAGAGTTTATTATAGTTAATATTTTTCATGAAACTTAATGAAAATGGACCACTGAGCAGAATAATTAATTAATTTGAAAATAGCAATGGAAATGGACCTCCCAGCGGAAGGTTTATAAATAACAAAAAGAAGGTAAGTTGACTTAAGCTTGGTTAATTTGATTTACTTGTTATTTTCCTTTCTGCGTAAACCTGTTGTTGAGGGGTTATTTCATGGATAGCTAAATTAATGGTGGTAGATACATTTTGGCAGGGAGAAGAGGAAGTAGTTGTGGGATTAATTATTTGTGGGAAGAAGACAGAGTAGCTAATTGTATTGCATATAGAGAGGGGCCTTCAAAGGTGTCGGTGATTATATAATAATAATGCTCAATAAAAGCCTATAGTCTTGTGTAATGTCCTGTTTGTTGTGCTTTTGTGGAAACACATTGCTATCAAAGCTGTCTTGGCCCCAACAGTACGATTATTCTTTGATTACCTAACAAATCATTCCCACTCACCCTTATATTCTTTCTTTGAATAATTTTCTCAAAGGAAAATTCGTTGAACTCAACAAGAAAGAAGTGCTAATGCCAATCCTACATTATACTAGAGAAAATCAAACACATAAATATTTCCCCTTCGGACATGTAAAGAGAGTGCCTTATAGAACGGCAAGTGCCTCCTTAATGAACGCTTCAAATGTTTGTATTTGCGTGTCGGTCTCTAGGTCATCAAAGTTGAAGAGCTAAATTTCAAATAGGTCGACTTTTAGAAAAACTGGTCAAAATTTCTAAATTCTAACAGAGTTTTTGTTTTTTTTTATATATAAGTAAAAACTTGTGGTATTATTACTCGCTCTCACAATTATGATAGGCCAATCAGTGTTGGCTCGGTAAACAATAATATGGAAAATGCATATTAACACATTAAAACTCAACTTATATTAATTTTCTCTTACTTTTGTTGAATCAATATGGATTAAAGTCATTGTCTCAATCGTAAAAACGTGAAAAACTCTAAATTTCCAATTAAATGTGAAGACATCAACCGTGAGTTTTGTTTTGAATGATTTTTTAAACATCGATCTGCCCAGTCCCCACCCTAGCAATTGATTGTAATGAGAAAATAACAATGAAGATACTAAAAGACAACATGTGTGTGCGCTGCAACACTTCGGTGTACCACCGACTTCCTTAGTTAAATTATCTATAATTGTCACAATACTAGCTTTTTTCACTAATACCATTCGCAATTATAAATTGTTTTACCAGCAGAGTAATTTCCTTTCTAAGTAGTTTTAACTTTTTTTACTAAATTGGATTTGTATATCAAATTGGCTTAATTCAAATAGCAAGTATAGTAACACGAATTACCTGTTCACATGGAAGAAGAGAGAAGAGAGAGCAAATAAGGCTAGAGTTTTGGAGAGATTTTCAAAATATATTTGGAAAGTTGGACAAGTTATATCTATTTAGCTAACTGTACTTTCAACTCATTAATCCTATTAACATCATCACTTTTAACAATCAAATAATCAACATGTAAAAATGAACAAGATCATGAGAAGTGGTCCTAAGAAACAAAGCAAAATCATGATCACTAGAACAATTATCAGTAAATGAAATCACAACGAAGAACTTCTCAAACCAAGCTCGTGTGCTTGTTTCAAACCATGCAAGGCTTTTTTAAACATACACACTTCCCCCTTATTATGAGGAAAATTTGGTGGAGGTACCATATAAACTTTTCCCGGAAGATCACCATTTAAAAAGGTGTTTATATTAGAAAGATCTTTTTCCCCTTTGACTTCTCCCCCTGATTATGAGAAATGTGCCATTGACGAACATATGCAACAACAATAAGAGTGCGGATGGATGTCATCTTTGTCATGAGTAGATGTTTCTTCATAATCCATACTATAATGTTGAAAGAATCAATTAGACACAAGACGAGTTTTGTAATGATCAACTGATCCATCAAACTAGCTTTGATCTTGTATATCAAACTTGATCCACTACCACATCTTCTTGCTTGAAGAGGTATTATCTCAAATATATGTTTTCCAACGGTTTCTTACAAGATGAGTCTTTTTAGTGAAAAACAGTTAGGTCAATTTCATAAGGATGGCCATTAGGGCCAAAATGAGACCCTAGAAAGGACAGTGTCAAGGAATTAGAACCATACGAAAAGGAAATGACCAAAACTCGAGGGCATTTGACTTCATGTCGCTCACTTTAGTGCTTGAGGACAGATTAGTTTATTTTTATGGGAAATGTTAACAAGTGTCCGTTTTAAAGGCACTTAAGAAACTCAAAAGTAGAAATTTTATCTTAGTAATTGGATATTTACCCCAGCTGTTTTTTTATGCAAAGGAGGCCTGAATCGCCGCTACACTGAGATATATAGCTGGAAAGACACTCTAAGATTGCCCCAAAAAAATAATCATTTGGTAGATAAACGCTTTTAGATTTTTGAACTAGTGAGTAGTGACCTCTAAATCGCTAGGCAACTATAAGGATTTATGAAGCCTCATTTTGATTAGGAAAACAAAGAAAAAAAGAATTCTAAACCGTTGGTGAGCTCAATGATTTGGGGAATAAATGCTTGAATGTTGGCTTTAAAGGACTATAACAAGATGTAATGTAGTTACCTTACCATAAACTTCAAAGGGGACCATTCTGCATGCAGTGTAGAAAGGGTAATCAGAAGTCAAATACACAAATGGTTTATTAAATAATAAATGAATTATAAAGGCATTTTAAACAGATATCACAAAAGGGCAACTCAATAAAAATAATAATAAAAATCTTACTTGCAATACACGTTTATGATGAAACCAAATTCTATATTCACAACAACAACAACAGCAGCTACTAAATATTTAATAACATAGATCCCTACTCTTACATGATTATGATATGATTCTAAACTCCAACAGTAACCTCACATGATGCAAACTCAAGTGTTGTAGAACTAAAAGGAGGTGCATGATCATTTGCAGGATGATCTGTCTCTGATTGTTGCTCCATGTCAGAATTGTTTACATGTGGATGTTGGAATTCTTCGTTGCTTCCTTTGGTTACATTTTCTTGAGACTTCACATTGGTTTGGATTTTCTTGATTGGTTTCTTTGAAATCACATCTTTATGATCTTTTATGATTTTTGCCTTGGTTGAATTTTCTTCAGAATTGTTGTTCATAGCAGATTCTTTGTGCCTTCCAAGCTTTGGAGATCTTGGGCGGGTTGTTGGTATCTAATTGATAGATGAAATGCATTACCATATATATGTAAGGAAGAAAAATATTATTACATTGAAAGAATAAGGCACATGAAAGAAGCACATTAGAAGAAAAAGAGCCTAGGAGTACTTTGCAAAATTAACAAATTTTGTTTACATCATTTTCGTCTTCAAATGCGCAAGATGATGTTAGTACCGTCTCAAAATATATTAAAATTATAAACATTCCCAGTGCATTTTCTGTTTTTTAATTTTATGAACCAAATTGAATAATAATAATAGATACATTTAAGGACCAAAATAACGAAAGACACGTGCGAGGAGCCGAAGACCAAATTAACTTACAAAATGCATATATATGTATGTAATTCTAATTTTGGTATATTAAGTTCAGGGACTAAGAAATAGTGGCTCACATTTGATGCTAAAATGACAATTGACTCCAATTTTTATGTTGACATAAAGAATAGAAGCATAAGAAGATCTATTCGTCTATTTGACAATAAAAAAGTTCAGAGAAAAAAAGATAGATAATGAATGCAGACAAGCATTTTATGACACCAATTTAAAGTCAGCAGCAGCTAAGAGGACATGTGATGAATTAGTTACCTTCTTTAGCTCAACTTTTGGAGGTGGTTCCTTATAGAAACTTGGCATTGGAGCGGCTTTGAAAGTCAAGCTCTTCCTCAATTGCTTGATCTCTTTCTCTTGGTTTTCCTGAGAACAAAATATAGAGAGAATAAGCTAAAAATCATTGTATCACAGAATTCAGATTGTGTCCGATATATGGTAGTGTAGACACCGACGTACAATTACATTCAATTATTACTAGTGTCGATGTGTCACTGTCACTATCATGTTTTCTGTTCGTGTGTCCGTGTCGGTGCTTCATGGCTAAAAACAGTGTATTAAAACTCAAACCACAACATGTAACATAATTCAATAATTTGGTGATCATATATACCTTTGATTTGGCTTGTTGGTTGGTTTTTTCTGCTTCCTTGGCTAGAACTTTTTCCTCCACCTTTGAGAAAAACTGTGAAAAAAGGGACCAAAAAGGATCAATATCTAAAATTTGCTATAGTAACATCATTAGAGTGTAAGGTTACAGAGACAACCTCCTTCCTCTTTTCAGCTCTTTCTTCCAATCTGGATGAAAATCCAGAACATATGTTTCTCAGACGAAGAGTAGCACTTCTGATAACATATACATATAAAAAATATTCATCAACATTTTAGCCAAAGAAAAAAAAATGGAAAATAAGCAAAAGTCGAAGTAACAGGATATGAATCATACGAAGTTGTGGAGTGAGAATCATCATCCTCTTTACTTGGTTTTGCCGTTTTTGATGAGTTTGATATCTGATCAACATGTCTGCAATAATGTAAAAAACATTAGTAGATAATCCATGATTCCATTTGGACAGAAAAATGCAGAACAATCTAATGTAAAACAACTGAATGTTCACACTTCATATTAATCTGGAAACTATAAATAAAAAAGGTCCACAACTGCTATATGAATCACAATATCAAGGTTTCTGATGTCTTCACGAATCACGACTGCAATTTGAGGCTGCATCAGACACATTTGACTGCGATTATTCACGATATCAAGTATCATGACACAATTGTCACTGCAGCCGTGGTTTAGACTTTAGGCTGTTGATAATTTGCACAATAAATCTCAAGACTCAAGCGAACTGTAAAAAAGGACTGAGTAGATATTTGGAGGTTGGGAGTTGCCGTTTGCGAAACATTAGTAAAGACACATGCATCAGACAATGCATTGATACGAAGACGATAATTACATTGACATGAAGACGATAGTAATATTTTAAGAGCATCAGACAATATATTGACACGAAGACGATAATAATATTTTAAGAAAATGTAACCACATGTGTTAGTGTTGATATCAAAGACTGACACGTGTCAGATACAAAATGCTCCTTTTATTTGAAATGTCGGTGCTACATAGGTTGAGACTTACAATGGTGCCTCAGATGTGCAGCTCTTGGTGACTCCAACAGTAGACCTTCCAAACTAGCACATAGAATGGAAATAGTATTATGATTCATGAAACATAGAAAAACAATGTAAGAGGCAAAGAAGATACAACAAAGAAAGGAAATAAGGAATAAAAATCACTACCACAGAGCGTTTCAAACCAGGCATGGATATCAAAGTACTCCTCTTATTACAACCTTCAGCGTTTGTTTTCGCCTCATTTGATTTCCCTTCAGAATTTGTGGACTTGCTTGAATGATGAAGAGTGGACGCTCGAACATGTTTAACTTTTGTGTTAACAAGACAACCATCAATGCTTTTATGCATCGAATCTTCACGTGCTGATTTGGCTGGGAAAGAAAAGCTCGGAGAAAGGGTTGACCTTTGTTTTCTAGATATTGAAGCTGTGCCCTTCAAATTGGATTTATCTTTAACAAATTTGTTGTTCTTGGAAGCAACACTTTCTCTATGCTTTGTTCCCTAACCATGTCAAATTTAGTCAGAACAAGTTTCCTACCATTTGCCAATCGCATAAAATCGTGCTTTGTTCAAATTCTGTTACACCACAATGCTCTAGTGCCACTATAGCCGCTATTTGATAATACCATGTACTGAATAGCATATATAATAACAATTTATTCAATTTCTGCTATAGCACCACTATTTGACAACAGTACTATTGTAAAATGTAAACAATGATTTATCGCAATTGTATAGATATAGTTAAAGGTTAAACAGACAATTTGGATAAATTATGTATGGTACCTTAGCAAGTTTTGAATTTTTAGAGGCATCAACTTCAACAGTGTCACTAGTAGAAATGTGGCTAATTTCAACCTGAGATGCTGCATTCTCATTTTGAATTTCTGCACCACAAATATTTGCATCTTCTTTGTTTATATTCTCCTCAGCTATCACCTCAATAACACGTTTCTCTTCCTCCAAAGCAACCTCATTTTCAGATTCCATTTTGCTGTAAACAATATACAAAGTAAATTCGAATTTAAGAATATTCACCTGTATAAAATAGATATATTTCTCATTTTCTTGGATACTTAAATTGGCAACTATCATAAACAGAAAACTAAATATAATTGGCACATTTCTTCAATATTTTTGGCCAAAGGTTGACTACACTTTGGTGAAATGTATGCTAGCTTTTCTTTAAGTCTTTTTTCACATCAACTTTACAAAGTAATCAAATTTCTATAGAATAGGCACACTCTTCACAAGCTTGACATGAACATAAACAAGATTCACTTGATCTAAGTTTTATAAACACATAATTCACTAAACTAAGCACTATACAATAAAAAAAAAAAGTACACAATATAAGAAATACAAACTGCATCTGTAAACCAAACATAAGTGTAGAAATTCAAAACTTATAGATACCAGAAATGATATATAAAATATGCATTATGCTTACCTAAAAAACTTCTTGTCTTGAGTACTAATATGGAAGATCTAAATGAATTCAAAGATTGAATTATGGTGAAAATTGGTAGTGCAGAAAAGTGAGTAGAATATGGCTTATAATTAAGTGGTGGATTGTGATAGTTGAAGCAAATAAGGTGTAGTTGGTGATGGTGACATCAAGTTTTACTTGGAAACATACGAGAAAAGAGAAAGAGAGAGGTTTGAGGAATAGATAGAAAGATAAATAGTAACTGTTGCAATGATTTTTCCACCACTCTCTAAAATCTGTAACTGTCACCACAAGCAAACTTTTATTTTTCTTTTTCTTTTTCTTGTTTTTAACTGTCACTGAAAAAAGTGAAATTACATGGTACATAGATGAATCAAAAGTGGGAAACAAGAGGTGACATTTGTCCTATTTCTTCATTTGGTAATCTTTCTTTTTTGGTTGACTGCTAAGAAATCTCTATCTTTATGCTTATGTTCCAAGAAACATTTGTTTAGATGCATTTAATTAGGTAATTAATCCATTGATCACCAAAAAATTTATTAATCAAATGACCTTTATGCATTTAGTTAGTTAATTAATCCATTAATCATGAAAAATTAATTAATCATATGACCTTTTCATGGTTATATATCAGTCCTTGAAATCAATTTTTAGATGCTTCTGTTTTTTATTTGTACAATTTTAAGACACCTCTTTGTTATATGTACAAAATATTCTTTTGTTATTTGGCGGGGTGACTAATTAATATCCATCAAAGGATTTGTACAATCAAATTGTCATAATGTAAAATGCTATTTGTCAGAGCTCCCAAAAAAAATTGCTATTTGTCACAAATTAATCGCAATCAAATCTGTTACGAGTGGAAATCTTTTGATAGCATCATCATTTATTGACTTCAATGTATTCCTCCAAACAATGTATTACTAGTCTTTACTTGTGATGCGTTCATGATTTTCTTTTTCGCTATATATAACATTGCTATTTTCATTATACACGAGTAAAATTCAAAATTTTAGTAATTTCTAGAAGAGTCCTCTATAGCAACATTTACTTTTATATAAGTTTACCTTAGTAATAAAAGAAGGTAAGCTTACTAAGCTTGTACCAAAAGGACCCAAAAACCGTAAATATAAGACAATGTTTTTGAAGTAGCGATGTTTCAATATCAAAAGTGGGTGGATTCTAAGGTGAAGGTCCTATTAAATCTCTCTCACCGATGGACCATTATTTAAAACTATCAGATTAATCAAATTCACACATCTTATTATACACTCTCTACACTGGATCAATCCAAAAACCTTGCCGAAATATCTTTCTTTCTGAAAGTTTCCGCGTTGTCACCAATGGTAGAAATTTTCACATTGTTTGACAGAAAGCATCAGAAAATGGATAGTGGAGAGATTTGATACAATTCCGTTACTTTAAAAAATCATTTAAAATTAACATTAGTTTATTTGCCTAGTATTATTAGAATTGTTTTGCACACTCCATACCGTGAAATTTTCTTACGAAATGGATGTTGAGGGAATTCTTATTCAAGATTCCACTTGTGATAATAGATCCTTTTTTCCCATAACAATTAAGATGGTTGAGAATTGTAATGTATGTAGTTTTTTAGTTTTAATCTGGCTTTAACAATTGATTGAACAATTTTGTTTAACGGGCATTGAATTGAATGTATGTAAATAATGAGGGTCTTTGATTGTAGTTGTGGCTGGCCAGTGGATGCAGTAGCAACAAAATGATGATTGTTGGTGAAAGGGAGAAGATAATTGTAATCTAGTGTAGAAAGTGTACAATAAGATGTATGGATTTGATAAATCCAATTGCTCTTAATAATGGTCCATCGGTGAGGGACTTGATAGGACCCTCACCTTAGAATCTACCTCAAAAGTGTGTCCCTTTGTTTTTATTTTATTTTAAACTAGACCATCGACCCGTGCGTTATCGAAGGTAATATTTGACGGTAATAGGTAACAAAAAAGTTAGGTTAAGTATAATTAATCTAATCTCTTACTTAGGTTAAGTATAGCGAGACGAGTTAACATTTATAAGTAAGAGATATAACGAGACGTGTTAACAATTATTCCTTTCCAAAAAAATAGCATCTAATTAGGAACATAATTTTATTTTACTTTAGATAAACATTAAATGCAAAAATGTGGAGGAAAAAATTAGGTTAAGTATAGCGAGACAGATTAACATTTATAAGTAAGAGATTCGTATGTGGTATACAAGATATATATAGCTGATAATGATACTGATCTTCATTTTGCATCATTGAACAAAACAAGTAGATCTCTAGCTTCAGAAACCTTGACAGCGCGAGAAAGATGTTGTGTCATCTCTCCAAAACACTCCGGCGACCTCCGGCGCTATTCTGGTGATGTCTTTCCACCACAAATCTCTTCCAATCTTACATCATTTATATCATTCCAACTTAGATTTACACATTCCTAAACTCACTTCAAGGAAAAAAACACAGATCTAAACAAATAAACTCAAACCCTCTCCGACCCTTATCTTTTTCTGATCTGTTTTCTCCGGTGGTTTGGTTTCTTCGTTCTGAACTGCTCTGGAGTTCCCTCAATGGCTTCGCCTATTTGTTCTTGGTCGTTTCTCTCGTCACTTGAGACGGCGCCGCACCAAAGTCATTCGCCCAAGTGGTGTCCGCTGCTGGGGAGGACAGTTTGCCTTCACTTCCTCCTAAAGTTATCGTCGGAGACACCGTTTGCATCAGAATCACTCAACGCGAGTATGAAGCTGAACTCTCAGAGTGCCTTCGCAACCTCCATGGTCGCGTAACACTTCAAAAGGGGGACTCTCCTTTGTCAACGAAAGTCCTGAAGCAGAAATTGGAAAGTATGTGGCCAAATTTGAAACCCTGGGCTATCACTCCGCTTGGCAGAGGTTTCTTCAAGTTCAATTTTCACTCAATGGAATAGATGAAGAAGGTCTGGGCATTGGGTGTTGTTCAGCTGAAGCCTGGGCTCCTACGTTTCTTTTGCTGGTCTAAAGACTTCGATCCTCACAATCAAACACAATCTCACGCTCAATTGTGGGCAAGACTTCTGAACCTTCCCCAAGAATATTGGAGAAAGGCCACTTTATTTGAAATTGCATCAGGAATTGGTACCCCTCTAACTATAGATGAAGCAACACAATCCCGTCTTTTTGGTCATTACACTCGTATTCTCGTTGATGTGGATATGTCTGGTAAACTTTTTGATTTTGTTGTGGTTGAGAGGGAAGGTTATGCTTTCCCGGTAACTGTTGAGTATGAACGCAAGCCATCATTTTGCTCTCATTGTAAGATGTTAGGACACTCTATTCAACATTGCAACCGTATCAATAATGCACAATCCTATGCTGCTCCAAGAAACCACCAGAAAAAACTTTTTCAACAGGCTGAACTGTCCACAAAAACCGACTCACTCAACAACCAATTTACTCCAAATTAGAGTCCCTTCAATCCAACATTCTCAAGCATGATGTCTGTGCTCCCACACAGGTTACTGACCCTGTTGAGGTTTTGGTTAAAAATACAAAATGGTTGATTTAAATAACTCTGATCATGAGGGGCCATCTAAGGAAGGATGTGTTGTGGATGTGGTTGAGATTGCAGCAACCCAGAAGAGTGGTAACTCTTCAACACCACCTCTTCACAACTCTTTTGACCAGCTACTTGAAGATGGTGAACTTCCTTCAGGGGAGGTAAGGTTAGCTGACAGGGATCCTAATCACATTTCCAATGTTACTTTGTTGGAGAGTGCGGAAATTGTTGATAAGGTGTCTAAGGAGATAGTTAGTTTGGAACAAGTTGCACACTCTAAGGTTTCTGTTAATGTGGAAAATGATTTCTATGAGCCTGCAACTGTCTTGACTGAGAATGTCAATTATGGTACACCCATCATCATGTGTGTTACCACTTATGATGAAGTGTTGGGGCCTGACAAAGGGAAGACTTCCAAACCTGTTAATAATACTAATAATTCTGAAGCTTGCAGGAAAAGTGAAATTTTTTTAAGCAAGTTATGGGCTGATGATTTGGACACGGATCAGGCTTCTGACACCACTCTTGAGCCTGACATAAATGCTGAGATTGAAGGGGATATTGAGGATGGGAGTTTATTTACTCCTTTTATGTCGAAAAGGCAGAAGAAGTCTAATAAGAAGAAACATGCCAATAAGTTAAATGATACAATGGTTCAAAGCACAAGTAGTGAGTACATACAAACTCGTTCCAAGAAGGGTGTGATCAAAAGCAATCCAAAATATTTGTAGAAGTATATCCAAAGCTTATAAAAGTTTATGTTATAGGCTAGAATTCTAATATGCTTATGTTTGTTTTGCCTTAGTTTGGCTTTGGTGTAATACTCTTGTGTACTTGGGTTCAAGTCCCAAAATCCTGACTTTTTAGTATTTTTGTGCCTTATTAAAAAAAAATACAAGATATATAGCGAGAGAAAAAGATATATGTATTATCAATGAAAGCCAGTTCAACTGATAAGAAGTTGATTCATCTACAAGATCGTGGATCCAACTTTCGTTGTCAATATGAAGATCTATACGATAACCGCTGTTTAAACTTAAAGCCCGATCGTGATGAGTCTCAGAGTCCGATTCACCTAAATTTATTTTTATGAAAGAAATAAAATAGATGTTATAAATATAGGATGTTATATACCATGTCATAGTTTTTATTGTGTTTAAATAATAATGCTAATGTATTTTTTTTGAGTAAAGAAGAGAACTTTGTCCTCATCTCATGAATTATTGTTTGGCTGGACGTACAACATCTAATTATATGTGGGACAAGAAATCACTCTCTTGGCCCTTGGGTTGGTTCATGTGAAAATATACTTGAATTATTATAGTGATGTGGGAAGAATGGTAGGAAAGTAAATAGAGGAATTGGGATGGGTCCAAAAAAAAAAAAAAAACGTTTAAGAA
>Ga0228711_1002759_pt1 | contig 27167 bp, 14 predicted proteins | sample MedpolnodulmetaG_2_FD_177996 | JGI IMG/M metagenome (GOLD analysis project Ga0228711, IMG submission 177996) | Root nodule microbial communities from Medicago polymorpha collected in Santa Monica, California, United States - brown nodules | ecosystem: Host-associated > Plants > Roots > Nodule... | reverse complement strand
GTGAGAGAAGCAAAATGTTTTCAATCCAAATTAATATCCTATCTCCAACTTGATTCGTATGTTTTCAATCCAAATTAATATGGAAAATCATTTAAAATCTCTTTTTGTAATCTAAAAAACAGCTTCTAGGATTGTAACAGAGTGCAATCCTTCAAATATTATTTGTTTTTCAATTAATCTACAGTTGGAGAAATGATTGTAGATTTCAATATTTTCTATAAAAATTGCAGATTGTGTTGAGTTTTAGTTGATGAATTGAGGTGTTTTACTAGAAAAGAAGTTACACCATTTAATTAATTCAACTGGAGAAGAATCATATGTTGGAACCCATAAGGAAGGAAAGGGAGGGTGAAAGAGAGAGTGGAAGAAGAATTGGACAAATGTTGTGTAGTGTGAATTGAATAAATGTATTTAACGGTCGTTAATTACCGCTGGGGGCTTTTTAGTAAATTACATGTGACATTGTGAAGTTATCAATGTCAGAAAAACAATTTTCAATTTACAAAGTATAGTCGTTACTCGTTTTTAACATCCTCATCTGTGTTCTCTAAAATAAAATAAAATAAAAATAATCCTCACCTGTGGGAGGGGCTATATAAAGTGTCGATATCATAGCCAAATTATCTGGAAGTAATGTGGGCTATTATGTACTTGGTACTTTAAGCAACATCATTGTGGGGTGGCTCTAGCGGAATTTTTTTGCTGCACATGTAGTGGGTGAAATAGAACAAATGTTGTGTTCCTTATGTATATATTTTTTTTTTACGCAAAACAAACAAACGACATTCATTTAAATTGATAGAGTAAATCGATGCAATACAGATTCGCTAAAAAAAAAAGGATAAATTTGTGAACAAACTCACATCTTCCATGTTAATAGCATAAAACGGCAGAGTACATGAGCCTACAAATATGACTATATTAAAATCTCCGGAATAGCCATGCCTTCGGATCTGCAACGTTGATGACGCGTTGGATCTGCACTGGATCGAAGCTAATCTGACAATCTGAACTGAACAAACACCTGAACAAGAGGGAAAAGACAAACAACGCCGCACAAAGACGACAAACAAAACAACGTCGCACTAAGACGACAAAATCACGGAAGAAAAACCTAATTCGATGTGAAAATCACTTATTTAAGTAAAAGGGAAGGAGAAAACGATGTAGAGGGGTGATTTGGGGTCAAAAATTGACCATAAACCACCCCTGTTTGGTGGATGAAGAAGAGGAAATTGTGGTCCTTATGTATATTGTACATGTTCTGTTTGTACTTTGCACATCTTGTGCTATAGAACTAATGAAATTATCTTTGCTCTTCCAAAAAAAAAAAAAAGTATAGTGTGGATTGTAGTTCATGGTTCATAGCTTTGATTAAGTTGGATTTTGTTGGAGTAATCAATTTCTGACCATTTATCAAACCAGATAAAGACATCACATTTGTCAACACACTCTCATTCATTCCTTAATTAATCACAAACAAACCAAATTAAAATTGATCAAAATAGAGAGAAACCACCAAATTTTGATCCATACTCATATTTGGATTTGATTAATGACATTAGTGGATTGACCATTAACTGTGGACTCGACAATGAATTTGCCTTTTTTTTTTTGTTTTTTCTTTTTCTCCAACCCACCGGCAATTCAAGAATTTCAATTAAATGTTAATGAAAAATGTTCTCTCAGCAAAATAGTTTACGTAAAAATAACAATTTTTTTTGAATAACAAATGTTATAATATTAATTGTTATGTTAATTTTTTCTTCTTGTGAGGACTTAAACTCTGAACCTCTAACTCCTTAACCATTAACTAAAGGCAGTTGAGTTACCCAGCCTTAAAAAATAAAAAAAAAAACCGTTATTGACACATTATGTTTAGCTGAAAAACACCTATAAAAGACTTAAATGAACCCTAGGTAGTTAACTGCCGACGGCGTAAACCAGCAGTAGTTAACCGCCGAAATCCACATACAATCCATAGCACTTAAGTGCCGAAGTAGGTAGGCAAATGATTCTTCTCTTTCTCAACCATAACCTTCACAATTTCCTCACTTTGTGCAACAAAACATAGAAATGAATCCGATCCAACGTTGTCCAAGTTAACATTTGTGTGGTCCCAAGAAGGTGAGATTCCATAACCATCAACAACATCATCAAAACATGTGCTATTGTTTTCACCACATAAAAGATTAGATTCAGCACTGTCAAAGCTTTCAGCCATTGAAAGAGGTTAAAAGGGTGCTAATAATGAAACTTCATGAAAAGGGTTTATTGAAAAAGCTTAAAAAACAAAACTTTATTGATGGGTGTTTTGTGATTAGATGAAAAAATTGAAATGGCACCGGTTGAACATGGAAGGAGAGCGTGAGAGTGATGAAAGAGATGATGAGGTTTATGTAAGATTTCGGCAGTTAACTACCGAGGTTTTCCTAGGTAGTTAACTGCAGCTGGTTTTGAACTTCCTTGGCAGTTAACTGTCGAAGAGCATTTCAGTATTTTACATGTGTTTTTCAGCCTTCTTAAATGTGTCAACAACAATTTTCTAAAAAAAAATGACAATCTTGATTGTAAAAAAATAAAAAATAATGATGTGGATCCAATATGATTCAGCATACAATGGTCTTTAACCTTAGTGTAAATTTCTCGAATTGAGATAGAAAATGAAAGTAAATGATAGAAAATCTAATAAAACCCAAGAAAGTTAACCAAACTAGGAATAGAAAGAAAACATACAAAATGGAATTAGATGAGAAGTGTGAAGAATGTTCGCCACATTCAAGATAAATGATAAGATCGAATCACGGATCCGTCACTAGATTAAGATGTTCTTTATAAGGATCTAGATTTGGTTCATCTAAGAATCTTGAAGAGCACTTCTAGCTCTCTCATCAATCAAAGATTGAAATATCAAGTTAAGTATTAACCTCCTCAAAAATGATAACAAAGTTGTTATTTATACCTACACTTTGGGTCATCACACAATAATGAGCTACAAAGGTCCAATAAGAAACTAGAAAAACAAGAAGCATTGTACAACTCCGAAATAAAAGCAATCTAAATTTTAAACTAAACATTGCTACAATCAAAATTCAATGAATAGAGTAAGGTAGTATGGATCGTTATTGGAAATGATCTTGGTGTCCAAAAATAAGGTGATTAGTTCTTCAAGATTTTTCCTTAATTTTACATTTTAATGAAGTTAACATAAGGAAGTTAACATAAGTTTTAAAACTATGAGAGTTTGTTTTATGATACAGAGACATGATAGAAACTTAAAGGGTGTTTATGTTATTTTAATAGATCAAGTGTAATTTTCTTCGCTTTCCTTCTGTATACTTATGAAAAACAAAATATAGAATTCACACCGAGCCGCCAAGGTCCACGTGGAGCTCCTGTGACCCCACAGTGGTCCCATTGCTAGTTGATTTTCTAGCACCTTGATGATCACCGGTCCCATTACAAGTGTATAAATGTATAATTAAGACATGCTCCATCTCCAAGTCAGATTAACAAGTAGATGAAATTTTGATTTCTTTCACGTTTCTCCCACCCTTTTGTGCCTACCTGGCTCCACCTTACTTCCTCCATGCAGCTTAGCTTATTCATTTTTTTTATTAATACAAAAACAAACGGGACCAAGAGGAGGTAGCCACAATAATTTATAAACGTGCATTTTTTTTAGAGGAACTTATAAACGTGCATTGTGCAGAATTATTATTGCTCATGTGGCTAGTTAAATGCTATTCAATTCAGAAAACTCTGGCAGAACTACTTCGATATCATCCGTGCATTGGATTAAATAGAGCAGATCCTATCCTAATATAAGAAAAGAAATAAATCAGAATCAAAATAATAAGAGAGATTTACTGTCTCTACATAATCCCTTGATGTTAGCTACAATTGTCATACATAATATAATAATAATACAATAATTCTATAATAATAATCAGTCAATAAATGACTAATTCTTACCCACGATTTGGTGTCCAAGATAGATTAACCAAGAAAAAGTAATTAAAGCTTTGCTTGTGTGACAAAGAAGTAAAGTTGATGATAAGCATGTATAATCATACATGTTCAATTATGGATAAAAAAGAAAGAAAATGGGTTATCAAATGGTATGTCACTGCCCATTGGATAAAACAGGTTTTGTCATTTGTGAACATGTTTAGGCCACATTCATCCATCATCTGATACTATACATTATTTAAGCCATTTTTTTCCAACAAAATAAATGACGTACTACATACCATTCTAATTAAGAATATAATAGCACGCTTAAAAATTGACAAGTTACCATGAAACTCCTACTATTTAGCTCAAAGGGGTCCCATATGAGCTGCACAATCTCATCAAGTCAATGTCCTTTAAGGCCTTTAATTCATTCAATTCACCAACTAATCAATTCATTTATTTCTGATTGGATTATCATCTTTCAGAAGTAACAAGAAAATGTCCTTTAAGGACTTTAACTCAATTCACCAACTATTCAATTCATTTATTTCTGATTGGATCAGAACACCTTTCAGAACATTAAGTAACAAGAAACAGAAAATATCAGTTTCCTGAAAGAAAGAAAAAAATGGTAGCTGTGTTCAACAAAGAGCTCTTGAGCTGGTACCTTATCACCCTTAAACTTAGAGAAACCTTAGAATCAGGGATTCCATCAACGTCTCCGAATTCAGGTACACGATCGATCGAGTTACCTCAGCAACAACAGGAGCAAAAGCTTGAGCAACTACCTTCAGAATCATTGCAGGTGCTTATAACCAACCAAAATGGTGAAAATTTGGTTGTGGAAGCAAGCTCACCAGCATCTGAATGGGTGATTTCCATCAAGGAAAAACTTGAGGAGGCGAATCAAGACGATGTAGCGAGTTCATGGACCAAGCTATCAATCTACAAAATCCCTCATTACCTTCGAGATAGTAGTGGCGACGACAAAGCTTTTGCGCCACAGATTGTGTCCTTAGGACCTTACCATCATGGTAAAAAACGCCTTCGACAAATGGAACGTCATAAATGGCGTTCCATTAACCACGTCCTTAAGAGGACGAAACATGACATTAGGCTTTATCTGGATGCAATGAAAGAGATGGAAGAAAAAGCAAGATCTTGTTATGAAGGAATGATCGGGTTAAGCAGCAATGAATTCGTGGAAATGTTGGTCCTTGATGGTTGTTTTGTGATTGAGCTGTTTAGAGGAGCAACAGAAGGGTTTAAGGAACTTGGTTATTCAAGGAACGATCCTGTTTTCGCGATGCGTGGATCAATGCATTCGATTCAAAGAGACATGATTATGCTAGAAAATCAGCTACCTCTTTTCATACTAGATTTGCTTCTGGGAATTCAGCTTGGTAAACCAGATTTGAAAGGACTTGTTGCAAACCTTGCACTCAGATTCTTTGACCCTTTAATGCCGACAGATGAACCATTAACAAAAAGTGATAGAAATAAACTGGAATCAACATTTAGAAAAAGTACTACCAATGCCACCTTTGATCCTTTATCCGATCAAGGAGGTCTTCACTGTCTCGATGTATTTAGGCGAAGCTTACTGCGCTCAGGGCCTCAACCAGCGCCTAGAATATGGATCAAACGCAGGTCGAACGCTAATAGAGTTGCAGACAAACGGCGCCAGCAACTGATACATTGTGTCACTGAGCTAAAAGAGGCTGGAATCAAGTTCAAGAAAAGGAAGACCGATCGCTTCTGGGATATTAAATTTAAGGATGGAATCCTGCGGATTCCGAGGCTCTTGATCCATGATGGAACAAAATCTCTGTTTCTAAACCTCATTGCATTTGAGCAGTGTCATCTTGATTGCAGTAATGACATCACATCCTATGTTATCTTCATGGATAACTTGATTAACTCTCCAGAAGATGTTGGGTACCTTCATTACCGCGGGATAATCGAACACTGGCTTGGAAGTGACACTGAAGTTGCAGACCTTTTCAACAGGTTATGCCAAGAGGTTGTGTTTGACATCAATAACAGTTACCTTTCTCCATTATCAGAGTCTGTGAATAGATACTACAATCATAGATGGAATACTTGGTGTGCAAGCTTGAGACACAATTACTTCAATAATCCTTGGGCCATCATCTCTTTTGTTGCTGCTGTAGTCTTGTTGCTACTTACTTTTGCACAAACCTACTTCAGTGTATATGGATATTATAGACCAGCGCAGTAACTGATTGGTACAAGTATTGCACCAGCAGGGTATTTCATGTCACATTCATCGATACATTTTCTATCATTGATTCTTTCTTAAGTGTGAGACATTGATGAGTTTATGTAAGCTTCAAGAATGAAGCTTAGAAATGAGTTTGAAGGTTGAAGACTTTTGAAGTTTTGTTATTTGGTAATTTATTTTGGCACTTTTGAATATACTGGCCAGTGGCTACAACTTGTAATACAAGTTGTGATGCAAGTGTTTATCAAACAACTCCAGCTTTGTTTCATAACGAGCTTTCTTTACATTTTCAATTTTGAAGGGTGCATTCATTTCATATTCTACTACTGTAATGCTTCGTTTATTATAGATTTTGAGACGATGAACAATGTATTTTGAAGTAGAGCCTAATTAACTTTTAGTATAAAAATGCATTGAAATTTCACCTTTGTTCGATAATAGTTGGCGCAAAACCCTTGGGTGAAATTAGAAGATCTATAAGGCGACACTAAACCAAGTATAATGAGATGAAATTAATTTTCATACACAGTTTTATATTGTGGACAAATCAGAACCACTCATGTTTGGCTTTAGAAATAGCTATTGTTAAAGCAAAAAAAAATAAAAATCAATAATTTGATTGCTATGATTGATTGACAATATAAAGAACTTTTACATAAAAAAAAGGGTAGCACTTAGGTGCCTTTGGCTTCGGTGTCTTTCGGTGCCTTTGACTCTATCTCTCTCCTAACCAATAATTCTCTCTCATCAAAACAATTTATTTTAATCATTCCATCATCACTCTCTTTCCTCTAAAATACACTAAAGTCACCAAAGCCACTGAAGTCCCACCCTAAAAAATGTATGCAAATTCAATCCTAATTAGATTGTAAAGTTCTTTTTTGTTACTTCAACAAAAATATAAACCAAACATAAGGCTACTTCAAAGTACTAGGCATCTCCAAAGTTGCAAAAGATTCAAAAGAAAGGATACTTGAACAGGTTAAGAAAAAGGAGATAATTTTTCATGTTGTAGTACACCATATGTAATTTCCAAAGTGTGTGAAGATCACAGCAAAAATGAGCAGATGGTATACCAAACAGACCCAAGGGTGAAGGGGGAACAACTACCATCACCAACTGGTTGTATCTAGTGAAGAAGCTTCAATTTAACAGTCTCAGATGATTGGATAAATAAACTTCAATTGATAAAATTAATATCAGAAAAGGTGTTTGGTGCCATGAAATAACAGATAAGAGAAATGCCAAGTGAAAATAACCCAAGAGAGGGATTCCTAAAATCATATATTAAAAGGAAAGGGAAAAAATGCAATGGAAGAGACATATCAGTGTTAACCCCATCTGCAAATAATAAAAGGGACTTCTGCACAGGTTTTGTAATTTTTTTGTTATTGGACTATGAATTCAGCAATAAGAGTTTGGAATTTGCCCTTCTATATAGAAAGAAAGAAGAAAAAAAAGTAAAAAGTATTTCACAAAAGGAGATGTAAAGAAACAGTTCCCAACATCTTCCCAAAGCCATCGAAGGCATTCAAATAGTTGGCCCAATAGGGAATTGAACATCCAGATGTTCACATATACGCTAGACCTCAAAGCAATCTTAACCAGTCACCACGTCAATAGATTGCTCAAGTTGCTAAAATATAATGCAAAGCTTCATGTTTGGGGTTCAGTTTTGACTTAAATGTGCAGCAAAACTGAAAATTTCAGTCCACAGGAAGACTTGTGCTTTCTTCTTCTGATGCTCTCTTTTTCTGATAGTGCTAAAAGTAAAATAGACAAAAAAAAGCTTAGTAATAGCAAAAAAGATGTAATCCTTATAACAACAATCAACACAATCATTGAATCAATAACCACACAACAACAATTTTGAATCTAAATTACCTGTTTTCCAAGCGTGAACGGTACATATCGGTATTTGATCATATGTGATATCTGTCTCCTCATAGTAAGCGAGAACAGGACCACCCAGTAGAAGAGGAGTATAGGCCAGAAGACTGGAATATCAAACGCACTAAAGAAAGTCATCACAAATGCAATGCAAAATGCCACTGTGATCGAGTACCTGCCCACAAAGGAAAATTGAGCAGCTTTAGTAAAAGCAACCTTCTGCAGACCTTACTAAGTGAAAAAGAAACTTCAACAACAGCACCAAAACTGAAGAAGACAGCATCATCTAGGTAGGCACTTTTTTTATGCCTAAAACAACATATCAATGTGGAAGACCCAGACTATGGTCCTCTTTGGATAAAGAAATAGATTAAACCCAGTAAACTCATCATATATGTGCTTATGTATAAGTTGTTTCATTAACAAAAGATAAAATCAAACCATATACATATAAGTTATATGTTGTTTTCATAAATTATACTGGAGAGCTTATGGAGATAAGCTGAAAACAAATTATAGCCCTGTCATAAATTGTTTCCATAAGCTCAATGAGACAGTCTCATCTGTGTTGATGCTAATAGATAAACTCAAATAAACCAACCCAAACAGGCCCTATGAAGAAAATGAAGAGAAGCAGAGCAATGTGGTTGATGACTCAAATTAATTCAACTCATCAAAATTGCTTTTTGGAACTCATAATCTTCACATAGAACATTTTAAATGAATGTCCGCATCCACAATCTAGCTTGCAATATCAAGGTTTTAACACAACTAAGACAACATAAAGTATCAACCACACTTAACAATAATTATGAACAATATCATCAAGGATCATAACGCAACTATAACCTTAAACGTGTGTGTAAACCGATGGTTATGATTGATTGACGGAGTAAAAACTCAAAACTCTTAACACTGACAGTGTATATGAATTAAATCCTATACCAAAATCAATCAATTAAACTATAATTAATAATCAAAAATAAAATTGGGGCTAACAGTGTTGCAATTAAAAAAAAAAATTGAATAACCTACCAGAACTTGAATTCAGGGAGGCGGCGAACGAAAGGACGGAATTCATCGGAAGCTCTAATAGGGAGAGTAGGACCGTCAGCGGCGTCGGAGATGGCGGGATCAACCTGAGGAGAGAGGAAACCGATGAGGAGATTGAGGATGTAAATGCCAAGACCGTACGTAACGATGTAGAAGCCTTCTAGTAAGTAGACGCGGAGGATGTAGATGAAAGCGACGACCGAAAACCCTATCCATCGCGGTAGCACGTGCGGGGTTGTTTTGTCTAGCACGTGTTGATACTGTTGCCATATCGCTTGTTTCAATTGTAGTATTGCGGTTTCCGCCGGGGAAACCTCTTCGGTTCCGGTGCCGGCGTCGACGACGACTGCTGGTGCTGCCGGCTCCATCACGCGCAAATTGGATTGGATCGGATGTAACGAGCTGGACTAGATGCAGAAATTAGAAATTACTTGTGGAATCTTACAAAGGGTTAAGAAGAGTTTATGCAATTTCAGTGAGTAAATTTCTGGGAATCATCTCATTTTTTTTCATTCCGTTAACTATTCTAATCATTTTTTTGACTTAATTAATTATTATTGTAATATTAGAGTTTTTTTTTTTGTTGGTAATTGTAATAACATAGTTTAAATACACCATAGAGTTTTTTTGATTTTTTAAGAAATTAAACTAGCCAACTCAAATTGACTAAAAAATCGAATTTGAAATATTGAGGATGAGTATACTCCAAGTTCTTAATGTAATACTATTAGATCAATTTTAGGTGTTAAATTCTTTTTTATTTATTTAAAGTTTGGTCGAACATAACAACAAACGATTGATTGTATTTTTTTCTTTCTTAAAAAAATGATAAAATAGATGAATAAATAAGAGGTAGTTATTAAAAGGTAAGATTCTTGTAATAAAAAAAAAAAAAAATATGATGAGACGAAGACATTGTGTATGAGATTAGTTGATAATAATAAATCTTAGTCATACGATTCATTTGATAACCACTATAATAAATAAGAGTTAACAACGACATATTTTTCTTGTCAAAAAAAACAAGGACATATTTTTAGCGACCAAATTAGAATTAATAAATTTAAGAGTGGAAATATCAATGAGTATAATTTTAGTATATTAAAAAATAGGTTGCACAAAAAAAATTATGTAACCCCTATATTATTTTCTAAGTTTTTACAAATTACCTTACTCAATTTCAGTTAACTTTGATCGCATGTCCTAATCTCTAGCTGAATGGATAAAGTGATGGATTATGAAATAAGTAAGCATATGAATCTTGTTTCTTTCATTCTCTAAAATGGTAAACACTCTGTTCCGTGCCGGTGACTCTACACTATAATCAAATGAACCTACATTGATCCGAATCTCAATCTCTGCAAATCTCACACGCTTTCTTTTCCGTTCAAAAAACTGTTATTCCCTCCGAACACAGATCGGAAAATTAGTTACACCGTCACGGTCGCCGGTACGCGATCCACTTCTCTTTCGTTTTCCATTTCTTGTATCAACGGCGCGATCATGCTTCGGCATTGTTTACAAATCACCTCAATCTGCTGTATCAATGAAAACTCCATTTTCAGATCTCTCTGTTTAATTTCCAATGCTCATGTTTTTGCACTGTTTTGATTCGATTCATTTCACAATCGAGTTAATGATTCTATTCAGAAATCAATTGGCTGATGCTGTAGGTGTTTTCATCATGTTTACAAACTAGGTGCTTTTTTAGCATCATTTCATCACGCCTTTTTATTTAGGCTCTGTTTGGATAAACAACTTGAATTAAGCACTTAAAGCATAAGTGCTTATTTTTTATGCATAGACTATTTTTGTTACAAAAAGATGAAATAAAATCGAATTATTTTCGAATAAGCTATCAGTTGTTTTTATAAGCTATCCAGGAAAGCTTATGGAAATAAGTATTAGAGATTTAAAAGTTAGTTACATATTAGTTAGATTAGTTACGAGTTATGTAACTAACTTTTAAATCTCTAATAATAAGATGTTTTCAGCTTATGAACATGTCTTAAGCTATTTCTGACTGTAAGCTCTCTCAAACGGTTTCATACGTGTTTATGCCAGTAGATAAGTTCAAATAAGTCAATCCAAACACATTCATAGCAATTTAATCATAAACGTTTTTTTTTATTTTTTATTACGGTTCATAAACATTCTTTGTTGTTTGTTTATCATGTTTTTCACTTAGTATTTTGCTAGACTTAATCAGCCTATAGAGGCATAAAACCCTTATCGAGTTAATTTGTTGTTAGCTACTTAAACTGCAAGTGCCTTAGATTGGTTTTCTATTTTACAGAACTGCATTTGAGTGACTCATTGATGGAACCCGCTCCTCCATCTTCGAAGACTGAACCTTACTCCGCCAAAGTGCCTGCTGAAAATGACAATGCACGTGATTCACCATCCTTGTCACCAGTTTCTAGTATATCTTCCTGGGCGAGAAATCTGAGGTTTGGGGCTGCAGATCAGAACTCACAGACCGAGAACAATGGCATGTCGGCATTTGCTCGTCTTACTAGTGGGATTGGACTACGAAGTCCCTCAAATGAGCTTGCTACGAGCAGTTCAGGAGCCGAGCAACCTAATATAATTGAATCATTCACTAAAGGGTTGGTGGACTCTTCAAAGGAAGCAGTAAAGGCAGTGCAGACTAAAGCACGACATATTGTTTCTCAAAATAAACGCAGATACCAGGTCAGTTAACAATTTACACCTGCTTCAATTTTGCCTGTGTTACTGACAATGTATAAAGGATTTAGGTCATGATTTTTTATTTTATTTTAAAATGTCTGGTAATAACCATAAATGTTCCTCAACAACATGCTCTTGTAAACTTAAATATGCTAGATTTTAATCTCAATATCATTAGCATTACATATTGTCTTGTTGTTCATCATTCAAATAGTTCACACAACGTACCAAAACTTCAGGCACACTCATTTTCCAATGCATGTGTGGCTATGAAATGTGCTCAAGAAAATCATCTCATATGGAGGTTTTGAAACCTGTTACAAACTAGAACTGCAAAATTGTGTACAGGATCATATGCTCGTATTATTGTATTTCACAAATATCTGCCTCGAAATAGTATAAAAACATCTGCTTAGAATCCTAGATTTATTATCTCCTACATAAGAATTGATATGTCCTCTAGCATTCTTAGTTAGACAAAAAGGTTGTGTTCCCCATCATGTTAAAGGCATCATCACAGAGATAGGCATTCCTTTGACTTCATCTATTAAAGAATCAAATTGGTGTTGATTTCTTAGGTACCGAATTACATTCGTTATGTATTTGATACTCTCTCAGTTATAAACTTACATAATTCTATTGAGTCTATTGTATTTTGAATGGAACATTTCTATGTTTTGTGTAGAATTAACTCATCTTCCATATTGATTTCAGTTTTCTCTTACTTTCACATTTAACTCTTTGTAACAGGAAGGTGGATTTGATTTGGATATGACATACATCACTGAAAATATAATAGCTATGGGATTTCCTGGTGGTGATTTTAGCTCTGGAATTTTTGGGTACATTGAGGTATATTTATAGACAGTCAGTCTTGCCCCTCATAACCAGATTCAGTCATGAGTCAATTTGTTTTAAGAGAGAACTGTGTTGCAGGGGTTCTATCGAAATCACATGGAAGAAGTAATCAAGTTTTTTGAAACTCATCACAAGGTAACATGGCATCTATTTCAAATTTGGAATCTCATTGACATTATCTGCTCATTTGGTAGTACTCAAGAAATGGGTAGAGTTGAATAGTCAAAGAAATCTCGAATGAAATCAAAGAGTACTTTTCTTCAAGTTTACAACCTTGGAATATAGAAAAAAACTTTTTATTTGAAAATGTGAACTAGCACTCCATTATATCCCTTCGTATAGCTTAGAAATATCTTTACCTAAAGTCAAATCATAAGAAACTGATTAGTAAAATATAAATGATATGGAAATTGGACTTGCGCTATTAGTATTTTGAGCAACATCCACCTACAAGCTCATACAGCAACCGGACAGTTATTTACAGTTGACCACTTTTATTGTACTTCATTTACCCTACACTTTAGATGAAAACTTGGTATGTTAGGTTGATCTTGAACTCTTCTGCTTTGAGTGAAAAAGATAATTTGAGTATTTGAAGATCATGAAATTAAACTCTGTCTGAATCTTCATGTTCTGAAAGTTGACAACTTATCTATTATCTTTTGACAATTTTAGTCTCTTGAAACCTTAATTTGTGCAGGGAAAGTACAAAGTATACAATCTTTGTTCAGAGAGGTTGTACGATGGATCACTTTTCCAGGGGAAGGTATAGTTTTATTATATTTGCACTATTGCACTAATTGGTACATCATCAGTATAGACATGTAATAATCTTGATGGTGGCCCATCATTTGCCTCCAACTGGAACATAGTCTAACCATCTTCCACTCTCTAGTAATTTTGAATCTTGTGTTTTGTCAATGTTTCTTTTGATTTTTAACATTTCATGCTCTTCTTGGCTTTTGCATGCTGAGTTGTGAATCTATCTTTTGATTTGTGAATTTGTCCATCAGTTTTGAGTTGTGATGCTATGTATTGTTTTCTGTTATTGTCTTTAAACCCATACTACTAGTTCAAAATTTTGTTGTTGTTGTTTCCTTAATATTTACTATCATATAGTGGTGTTGACTTGGGATCTTGGAGTGTGCTCCTCTCAAGGTCTCGGTGCCAATTTAGGTTCTTCATAAAAAAATATTTACTATCATATATTATGTTTAGAAACTATGATAGATGATTTAAACATTGTTTTTGTATTGTGTGTGCGCTTATGACTCTACATAGATTCCTCTAGTTTCATAGACTCTTAGGTTTGAAAGCTCTTAACAATGAATTAATTTATAAGTAAATAAATTAATAAATAAATCAAAAATTGAATCATACACAATATTGAGGTTTTGATCATGAAATTAATATCCAGTGTACACTCACTATTGATAAAAAAAGTAATGAAGAATTATGCTTACAAGACTGAGACTTCCGAAGGTATAGACTCTTTATTTGAGTTGTAGATATGTTTCAAAAAACCATGGCATAAAACAGATAAAAATTGGATATAGAAATACAGACAATAATTTCCTTTTATTTCTGTTTGGTTTTGTAGATTCAAAAATAGAAATGAAGAATGTGCCGCTAGTTTATTTTTTACAAAATTATTCTAATATTTACGTCTGCCCTATTGATTTCTTGGGATTGTTTACAGGTTGCAAGTTTCCCATTTAGTGATCATAATTGCCCTCCTATTCAACTTATAGCATCATTTTGTCGAAGTGCATATTCATGGTTGAAGGAGGATATCCAAAATGTGGTCGTTGTTCATTGTAAAGCTGGTATGGGAAGGACAGGACTGATGATTTGTAGCCTTCTTTTGTATCTTAAGGTAAGTTTTGAGAGTTGACTTCAGAGACTTGAGGATCTTAGTTGATCAGCATTTTTTTTACTCGGTGAATTGTGCAATTTTGAAATTAATTACTTGCTGGGAACTATTTTGCAGTTTTTCCCCACTGCTGAGGAAGCCATTGATTCCTTTAACCAGAAAAGATGTGTAGATGGAAAGGCTCTAACTCTCCCAAGTCAAATTGTTAGTAATTTTTTTTAGTTTATCGTATTATGGAGATTTAATCTAAAACATATTCTTCTAAAATCATTTATTTCTGTAATTTGTAGAGATATGTCAAATATTTTGAACGGACCTTAACACACTTCAACGGAGAAGTCCAGCCTGGACGAAGGTAAGACGAAACTTTGTTACAATGTGCCAAATCCAAAGAAGGCTTTTCTTAATTTGGACTTCCGCAGGTGTATGCTGAGAGGGTTTCGGCTTCACAAATGCCCTTATTGGGTTAGACCATCCATTACAATTTCTGATCATAACGGTAAGTGTCAAATGCAACTTGTCAAGCTGTTTTTATAACCAACATTTTATTAATCTAGAGAAGGCTGATGTCTTCACTTATTCTCAGGAATTCTTTTCACAACTAGAAAGCATCCCAAGACAAAGGATCTAATGGTACACCCATTCCACTTTTATGCCTTCATTTGATGGTACACACATGCTAATGCATGGCTTTGAATTTGATTACTAACTTACTTTTATATCTCATTTTCAGCCAGAAGATTTTTGGATCAATGCATCAAAGAAAGGAATTTTGGTCTTTGCATTACCAGGGGAGCCAGGTCTGACAGAATTGGTTGGGGACTTCAAAATTCATTTTCATGATCGACAGGGAGATTTCTACTGGTTCGTTTAAAATGGCTACTTCTTCAGGCCACTTTATACTTTAGCTTTTTCATCTTCGAATTAGTTCTGAAAAGAAACTTGGATTTGTCGGAATCATTATGATTGTACTTTACATTATTATAGCTTTATTTAAATAAATTCCTCATTGGCGAGCATACCTACTTGTCTTCTTTATCATTTTGATATGGAAACCAAATGTTTTTATAATGATGAAATTTTGATTCCCAGCTCTGCCATACATTCCAAATTTTTTCTCTTCTGAGCTGTTTCTCCTTGGCAGTGTTTTTATAACAATGATTAACAGTGTTTTTAATACGTCAGTTTCTCCTTGGCAGTTGGATGAATACAACAATGATAGAGAACAGAAAAATTTTAGATGGCTCAGATCTTGATGATTTTGACAAGGTACACTACGCTTATTTTTCAATGTTATTTTGTGGGCATTAAGTAACACTTAATAATCCGTTGATTCACTGAACTTTTTCACTAATTAAACATTATGACTGTTCCCTTCAGAGAAAGATCCCAGCTCCAGGGTTCCAGGTCGAAGTTGTGATGGTAGACTATGATGGCACCCTACCTGGAAAAGTCAACCCTGCAAGCAAAGGATCTGACATAAGCAATGTCTCATCTGGTGCAAAGCCAACATCTAATTCAAGTAAGAGTAAGATACCTAAAAATGGAGATGATGATGTATTCTCAGATAGCGATGAAGAGGAGACCAAGGGAACACAAAGGAAGGAAGCTACAACTGATTACAAATATATGGAACCTCATCAAGCATCTGAGGCCACTACTGACCATGTAGGCATGTTGTCGCGCGCAACGGATCAGTTGTCACTCCAGCAGCATGAGGAACGTACGGAAAACAATGTTTCTGAAGCATCAACTACAGATAAACTTCATAATATTCATGCAGGTCCTAACACCACCAACATGGAATCTATAGGGACAAGTGAATTCAAGGCAATTGCAGCAGATGCTTCAGTTTTTTCTTTTGGAGATGAAGATTTTGAGAGTGATTGAGAGGAGCCGAGTTAAATTCTTGTTCAAATTTGTTAATATTCAGGAATTTGTGTATAGCCCTTTACACCGGGATCATACCCACAGGTAAAAGGATCAGGCACATTATGGAATTCATTGCATTTGCCCCTTTTTTGTTAATTTTGTATATTTTTAAAGTCCGTATGATATTCCTCTCTGTCCTTGAGGACCTTAGGAGAACTCTAACACCCTTAACAAAATATTGCAAATCCAAGACAGTATACAACAGCTATCTTCTTTCACAATTACAGAGCTTCATAACAAATCCAACACCTCACATTAAGATGTGTGTGACTTGTTTACATAGAATATATTTTTAAAAATTACATGTTTTCAAAACCTAACGTAGTTTTCCAGGTTCATTTATTAATTTAGGTAAACATACAAAAGATTACATTATGACATGTTTTGATGTTTTATGCAGGTAAAGTTTTAAACCATTGTGTTTCTTTCTAGGGAGTTAAAATTGATTTTCTTTTTTATTAGAGGAGGGAGTTAAAATTAATGTTTCAAGATCTTTGTTAGAGTTCCCAGAAATTTCTCTGGCTTAGCTTATTTACTGAAGTTATATTGTTTTAATTTTTTGTTTTGTTTTAAAACCAAAGTTATAAAAGCACATGCATCTTTTTATATCTTTGGTTAATGTTTACCGATCCTCTTAGTCTGATTGATAGACTGATACTACACAGTGTAATGATGCCTACAAGGCTACAAAGGATAATTAATTGCCCATACGTGTGCGTAAATATGCTTGGTTTCTGTAGAACATACTCTGAACTTTGTTCCTAAACAGACTAATAAAAATATAAAAGTTAGTTAAAAAAAAGGTAGAGTTAGTTAGTAATTGTAGTTAATTTGTTGATTCTCCAACTAATTAATATACTCCAAGGATCATTTGGCTAATCTTTTTATTCGAGCTAAGGGGGACACAAATCAGCTTAATGCATGATGTGAATATTTCATTTTCAAATTTGGTAGAGTTGCATACAGTGCTTTCTTTAAAATTGATAGAAGCACTAGGAAAATATTGGTCGTCTTGCTCAATTGGTTATGATTTGTTTAAAAGTTACAAATACGAGTATTATTTAAAGCTGCAATGAGTTGTATCTATAATACTTACAATCCCCCTGAACTATTAAAGAGTGTACATAGTGATTGATATTATAATAGTTGGTTCATAGTTCAAATTAACAAAAGGTACTCAAGTTCATGCCAGTATATAAGCAAACAATACGTCATACAGTACATATTATAGAATGTGCAGCAAAGTCTCAATATCCATATGATAAAGTTCAAAGTAACTCAGATCTTGATTCATCTTATCTTGTTAGATATGTTACTTGATAACCAATCAAGGCCTTCGTAGAGTCCTTGTCCAGACGTGGCACAAGTTGACTGGATGTACCTGAACCAATCAAAACCACCCTGAACTCAACTTTGGATTATGATGTAATTAAAATTTGAAGTTTCAATCTATGATTTCAAGATTCGGCTAACGATTCATTGTAAGTAAAATGCGACTTACCAACGACGCTGGCGAAGTGAATGCAAACCAAGTTTATCAGTAATTTCTGAAACACTCAAAGCATTTGGAAGGTCTTGCTTATTGGCAAATACAAGTAAAGTGGCATCACGAAGTTCATCCTACAATGTAAATGTTTATTAACATGATTGCAACAATATTTTACTTTTATGTTGAAAGGAAAATCATGTATTACAAAAATTACTAGACTATTAAAAGCTACTAACCTCACTTAGCATTCTATGAAGTTCATCTCTGGCTTCTAAAATTCTTTCTCTATCATTACTATCTATCACAAAGATAAGACCTTGTGTATTCTGAAAGTAGTGTCTCCACAATGGTCGAATCTACTTGGAATTTGGCATATAATCATATCAGAGTAGTCTTTGAGTAACATGTGTATAATCATATTAAATAAGCATTTATTTACAGTTTGTAATTTGAACATGGCAGCTAGAAATCATGAATAATACCTTGTCTTGTCCTCCAACATCCCAAACAGTGAAGCTAACATTTTTGTACTCAACAGTCTCTACATTGAAGCCTGGTTCATTTGAGACATTAAATTATGTCAATTTTCAATCGTTTTTCGCATATAGAATGATCATACTAAACAGAAAAAATAATAAATATATCTTATTTTTCAATGTTACTATTTGGAACCTATGGTTGGTATGGTAGTGACAATTTCTCCAAGCTTCAGTTTGTAGAGTATTGTTGTTTTTCCAGCAGCATCAAGACCTACCATCAGAATCCTCATTTCTTTCTTTGCATAAAATAATCTCATTATCCGTGACACTGTCAACCCCATTTTTGTATTTGTTTCAAGCAAAATTTAGCCCAAAAAAGCAACCTAAAAAGTATAAAACTTGAATTCTTCTGAGTTCAATTTCTTATGATTTATGAAAGAAGGGGAAGGTTATAACTTACCTCAAAATCTAATGAGTTATTGTATATTATATGAATATGAGACCAGAAAAAATTGCGTCAGGCATCAATACTCCAATATAAAAAGCTAGAATAAGATTCGGATAATAAAAGGTGTGTGGTATCTTTGTTTAGCTTAAGATTGAGGCCACTTATGACTGAAATCATGGTTTAAAATGAGGTTCGTGATCGCAATTGTAGCTGCAATGATGCAGGTTTGAAGTCTCCGCAACGACATCATCAACTTCAATTTCGACTGCATCGGCGACATTTTCCCGCATTCTAGATTGTAGTTGCGGTATAATCAGGACCGCGACCGCAATTTAAAAAAGATTGTGGTATAATCATCGTTTATACGATAGGCATCAAATGTGAAGTCACCATAGCATTGAAAATAAAAACCGGCTAATAATTGAGATTAAGATGCTAGTTGGGCAGCTAAAGTAATGTTAATTAATTTATCTACATGAGATTCGTATGGCACAGTACAAAAGTTAGGGCAGCGTCAAACCTAAGCATTTGATAAACAACAAGGCCAAACCATTGTTGTAGATTTTAATTATTTATTATTTAATTATTATGGTTATTGTATAGTTACTGAAAATTAAAGAAAGAATTTGATGCATTAGGCAAAAGTAAAAACAAGATTTATGGAATCAATTGATACAATACATCATTAACACTATGTTCATGTCTATGTCAAAGGACAACTAGTTGTACAAGAATGAAACACACCATCAAACCTATGTCCTTTGCAGATAAAAAATGACAATTCTAATTTACATTATTTTTTAGAAATTGCATCCTTGGCAGATTGTAGAGTGGATGCCACGGCAGCAGCAGCACCAGTAAGAACACCACCACTAGTTTTGGAATGGGGTTCATGAATAACCTGCACATTCCTCTCTGCTTGCCCTTGCCCTGCTGAAGATCGATGATCGACAGTTTCCACCTTTTTCTCAATGGAACTTCTTACATTCATAGCCTGGTTCTGACAGAAAAATTTATACAAATTCATTGTCATAAAAATAAAATAAAAACACGAGGAGCAAATGGTAGGAGTTTTATTACCTTAGCTTGTTCATTCATGTTTACCCAATAATTAATCTATAGAAAGCTTCCCCTTGTTGGTTAGTGATTTGTAATCAATTAAGACCTGTATCTTAATGTTTCTACTCATAAAAGTTGAAGATTTTTATAGATATATGTGGAATTATTACCAAAAATTAAGGCGGAGGAAGAGGGCATCCATAGGAACACAACTCCCCACACATCACCTTAATACATGCCCTACCATCCCCATTATTGGGTTCAACCATTGGTCTAAACATTTCAGATTTTTAGTCTAAAATTGGTAGCATTATTATCCTGTGGCTATTGATTATCCAAAATCCCTGATTTTTAGTCTAAAATCAGACTTCTATTCTTGATCAAACAAGTCGTGATTCCGGAACCAATTACTTAATAACAAATTTGGATTTGTTATTAGCCAAAGGCTGCAAATTGTAAGATCAACAAAAATAATGAAGAATAAAATAGTGCTAAAATTGAAGCACAAGCCAGGAAATAACACTGGATTATAAATCTCCAAAACTATAATCATAGCTATATTTCTGGATGGACATTACCAATAGCTATACTTCTGAATTAACATATACCATATAACCATATTCATAACATGAGAGTCTCTCTAGAGCCCCTACTAATCATTACAAAAAACATCACTTAACACATGAATCAGAAATTATTACAACTAAAATAGTTTTCTTCCGCTAATATTTCCTTCAGATCATGAGAGGTGACCCGTTATGGTGAACATTTGAAACATCAGAAAGCCTTCTTCTAGGAGACAAATTATTGGTGCCAGCAGCATCAACTTCAGGGTTGGCAAAGTTCTTTCTCTTGAGATTTTCAGAACTGCTCTTCTCCTCAGAAACCTCAGCAATGGGGCTCAATGGCTCTGCTTCCTGTAGACCAGCAGTAAGCATAGCTTGAGCTTCTTCCAACTCAGATCCATTGTCATCAGTAGCATATAGTATCTTCTGTATTGCTGCAAAAACCTGAATCATGAACAAAACTCACATTTCATCAGTAACCCATCAACAATTACCAATTTCATTACTCAAAAGTGAAAGTTTACAGGCAAAATACCGGTGAATGTTCTACTTCAGGAGTCTGACAAAGTATCTCAATATCCCTCAGTTTTGCAAAGTAGAAATCACGTTCCTTCTCAAGACTATCAATGGATAACTTCAATTCCGTTATCTGTATAACCTTAAGTGTTAAATCTATGCATTTGAAATAAACCATAATTCACTTGATAACATCTATGAGATGATAAAAACAAAGTACCTGTTGATCATATGCAGGGGCTGCAGCAGCGGCGGCGGCAGCAGGCCTAGCTGCTTTTGCTTTTGCAACCGCCGGATTTGCATGGTTTGCAGTAGACACATCATTCCTTCGTGCAGTGTGGGAAGACTGAGGAGGCCTGTGTGAAGTAGAACCACCCTTGTTTGAGGGTTGAGAGTGTGCAGATTTTTTACTAACTTCCCTTCCTCCTCCCCGGCACATCTCTCTCCTCTCCAAAGGATTATAACTGAAACGAGAAACACAGCCAGCCAAGCCAATTACAAAATATTCAGCAACCTTAGTTTTCAACTAATCAAACTTAAATCCTCAAATCCAATATAATTATTACCAATATCAAAACAATACCCAGATACATTTAAAACAATCAGCAAACTCAGTTTTGAACTAATCAAACTTAAATCCTCAAATCCAATATAATTATTACCAGTATCAAAACAAGACTTTGATTCATTTAAAACATTTAGCAACCTCAGTCTTAAACTAATCAAACATAAATCCTCAAATCCAACTTGAATTCTAATCATATATCATCATCAATAGACTTGTAAAACCTAATTATCAAGACCTTGTTCAACATTCAGTAACCTCAATTTTAAACGAATCATGATTCAATACTCAAAACCGATAACAAAACAAGACTTCAAAACATTCAAATGAATTCTAATTATATATATCAGCAAAATTACAGAACTCCAATCGTAAACCCTAATTTTCAAGATTTCATCCAGAAAATTTTCATTAAAACATTTGAATATGAAATTAAATTTTAATGTTAATTCTAATTACATATGAAAATTCCAACCATAAGACCTAATTATCAATTTCAAAGATAACAATTCCACGCAATTAAGATTAGCATCAGAAATTTTCAACAGAAACAATAAACGCATCCGCAAAAAATTTAGAGTAACGATTAAATTACCTGTGCTGTCCAGAATTAACAGTATCACAGTATCGCTTCATCCATTGCATGAACTCCAGATTATCCAACGGTCTTCCTTTCACCAGCTTGCTAACCTCAATATACTGCAAAAATCAAAATTAAAAAATTAAGAAAATCACAAATCTAAAAACCGCAGGATCTCAAAGAATAAACGAAAACCAGAACGCAACCGAAAATCGAAATTTACCTTAGTGATTTTGAGTTTGTTGAAAACATCTTGAAGAACCTTATAATTCTGAATCATCTCATACTCATTCTTCGCATCGAAATTCACCTTATGCATCGGAACAGTTCCAGGATGAGCGGCATCAAGAAGCTGACAATGAACCGCACCAGAACAAGCCTAAACAAATTTCACAATTCAACAAAAACAGATCTATCAAATTATAAACCGTAAATCAAAAAACTAAAACAAAATCGACGAAAAACGATTGAAATCGTTAAAAATTGAATCGGAGAAATTCGAACCTCTTCGACTTTGGAGAGATTGAGTTGAAGAGTTGAATTGATCCAAGAGAGGATTTCAGATCTACCGACGAAGTATGCAGCGTCCATAATTCCAATATTCGTCGCCATTTTTCTCTGCTTCTTCGCTTTTTCTCGTTCTGCTTTTTTGTTTTTTTTCTTCTTCTTTCTTCTCTAACGGCTATCTCTGAAATGAAAATGAGTTTGAATAGTATATATAGAGGTTGGAGCGGGATATTTTCAATTTCAAAACTCGTTTTTAACGATTAGTGAAAAAAAATGGTCTAACGAAACGTTGCAACGTTAGGGGAAGCCGGGAAGGAACGGGTCGAACTATTTTTGGGCTTTTCTCATGTGATGGCCTTTATTGAATGAGTGGGCTTCTCTCGTTGAAAATTGAGGTCAACTTTATCGACTATTACTTTTCCCACCCTACCCATTTCTCACGCGTCCAATTTTTTTTTTACGAAAATGCCCATGTGATAGGGCGTGGAAGAAGGAGATATGGTGGAAAAAGGTAAGAGAAATGCTAGCAACACATATTTTAACACACTTTTTTATTGGTTAAAATTCACATGGGACCCACCAAATTTATATGGGACCCACATGATTTTGTATGACCCATATGAATTTTAACCAATCAAAGTGAATCTGTGTTAAAAAGTGTGTTGTTAGCATTCTTCAAAAAGTAATTTCCTAACATCTGCCCCTCCAGTATGTATTGGGCCTAGACACAATAAGAACAACAACTTTAATTCTTTGAAGATTGCTCTTTAAACATTTAGCAATTGCTCGCAAACATCTATTATCATTCGTTGAATGAGAATTAACTACCGTTCACTTCAAAACAGTAGTTAATTGTATTTCAAAACTTTAAATTGGTTAAAACAATTTTTAAATAGTTGTAACCGATTTAAAAAGTTCCACAAACGATAATTAATAGTCATTGAGGGTATTTTGCGTAATTTGACGTGCCGTTGAGAAATTGATAGGTGCTTAAAGAACAATTATCTAATATTTTTTTTTTAGTAGAAAATTAGACATGCAGTTCAATTTTAAACCAAACAGTACAAGATCAACTACCCTAACTCTGTCGTTGGACGATTGAGTTTTAAACATTGCTCCCGTTAATAAAACTTTTTCTTAAAATATGGATGATATGATCAATATTCGGTATGTAAGACCATCCATAATGATGATCATTTAAAAAAAATTAAGTAGATCTCACGTATAGACACACCACTTATTAATATTTTTTAACGTTAATATCCAATAAATACTCGATTACTCTAAGCTAACACCTCTAAAAAAAATTACTAAATTGATTCCTCTAATAGCTTTTTATCATTATTCCTCTCATAAAAAAACTTTACATCATCCTCTCAAAAAAAAAAAAAACTTTACATCATTATTAAATTGAAGAAACTCAATGCAACAACACAAAATTGATTTTTTATGGCATTTTCATTTATTTTTTATTAGTGGTGCATGCAAGTCAAAGAGGAGAGAGTGTATATACAATGGGTGATTTGTCGTCTCTCTGTTACTCTCTCTTTTTTCATTGATTCAAAATATAGTTTAAAATCAGTGTATTACTATATTATATAAAATTAATTGAAACTGAATTTTTCATAATTTGATTTTGAATTGTTAACTCATACTTTTTTTCATTCCCTTTTTCTTCTTCCCTTAGAATCTATCTTCCCTTCGAATCCTAAAATTGAAGAGTTAAGTGAATAAAAAATAACAAAGAAGATTCATGATCAAGAGTAAAGATATATGAACAACTATTATTTTAGAATGTATGAGTTATGGTAAAAAGAGTGTTGATAAGAAATGAAGGGGTATTTCTAGATATATTAGTCAAAAGAAGCGAAACAATACACCTAATCGATTGGAATTTATAAGTGTTGTCCCTTTCGTTGCAAACATACGATTCACGTCGAGATAAATGAATTTCTTGTGTGTTACCCTTTTGTGGTAAATTCTATAAATTGTATCTATAGCATAAATCCTATGTTTTTTTAGAGAAACTAACAGAAATGACTAAAACTAATAACAAAGCAAAACATAAGGGATCAAATTAGTACAAATTATAGTTAGGGGGCTAAATTAAGACAATCAATTAAGTTAAGGGGTCGGGTAATTGAATAAGCCATTTCCAAATATAACAAATATATATTCAAAAAAATAAGAATATAAATAAAACAAATCCTTTATTTTTGGTATAGGAATAAACAACCCCTAGATCAATCTAAGTGACTCTTTCTTAAATCTAAGTAATATTTTTGTAGGAGTTCGTCCCCAATTCAATCGAGGGATCAAATTGATTATAAAACATAAGTTTACTTTATCGGTTCATTAGCCGACAATAAAGAATATCATTTAGACACGTGAATAGATTAACATTAAAACAACAACGTTTAATTGTGTTTGTTATAAAACAAGCCCATATTTTATCTTTATTACTTTTGTTAGTGGGTTTTGCTATAAAACACTTTTTATTATGGTGTATTTTAGCAAGTTATTATATGAGCATTTGCTAAAAGGCACCAACTAATTTTTATGAAGGTGTCTTTTAACAAAGTTATAACTAAAAAATGTAAATCACACTTTAAGGTGTGCTTGCTAAAAGACACTTTCATAGGTGACTTCCAACAAACTCTTTGTTAATTGACTGACTTTTGTTAATAATGATGGGAATACGTAATAAGTTGAGTCCTTATTAGCTAAAACAAACCGGTTAACAACTCTTCTTAATGTTGATAAATTGGATATGAATATACTCTATAAGTGATCATGGTTAGGCTATGTTATGCGAAGGAAGAAAGTGGAAAAATAATGAAAATATAGAAACGAGAGGCAACATAACGGTTAATAGTCATCGTCAAGAATAATAAATCAAACCACTTATACAAAAAGGACTCCATGCATTATAATGGCAATTACAATGTTGGGGTCCCATCCCATGAACCACAAAGGAACAAGCCTGCCTAACTAATAGGCATTTGAATAAGGCTACCTACATTCTCAAAAGAACAAAACAAGAAGACTACCAATAGCCTAAACTAAACTTTATCTATGTGTGTCACAAATTAAAGATGTTTGGGTTCTTTAATCATTGAGTAATGTTATTTGAACAGCCATTTAGTTGATAACTTATGGGACAATCATAATTTACAAGGAAAAAGTAGGTATTTGCACGAAAACCAAAGTAATAGAGAGATAAAGTAAAAAATAATGTGAGTATGAGAGAGAGTTGTCACAAAAGTTATCATAAAATGAATGTTCAAATATCATTTCTCTTAATCATTTGATTAAGATTGCAGTTTCTAATTGATACTCCCCCATTCCAAAATATAAGCAAATTTTACTTTTTTAGATTCATTCAATTAATGATGTATGTGGTTATTAACTGATTGAACCTAAAAAATAAAATTTGCTTATATTTAGAAACGGATGGAGTAGGTATGAACATCGTATGTTGGAAGATTTTAACCTTTTAAACGAATTTTAATTACCTTTAACCATTATAATTTGCAGTTGTGTGTGGGGATATATTGATTTAAAAAAAAGCCTGAACTAGTGACTTTATTGGGTTCACAATAATCTTGATAGAATAGTGATATTTTTTTTTTTTGGTATATTTATATAACTATTTTTTGACCACTTTTAAAATAATTTCTTTCTTTTTTAACAAAAACAGTAGAGAAAAAATAAAAACACAATAAAAGTATGATAGACGAGTTATCCAAAAATAATTCTACAAATATCACTTCTCCTCTTCGTATGTCCCACGCGACCAAACCTACCGTCCAACTAGCTTACTTACGTTGAAAATTGAAACCATTATTCAGTAGTGGGACGGCTTCTTTAATTTGGTTGTTGCTGGCAGTATCTCCCTGTTTGGTTGCTAGTAGGAGAATTAGAAGGAAAATTATTAAAGTCTCAAAGGGTGCATGAAAGATAATTAGTTATTAAAAAATTGAGAAACATAATTTGTTTATTTCATAATCAATATATACCCAATGCACTTGTTTGCAGCATAAAAAAAAGCATTTGTCGGCATTTTTCATCTTTTTATAGATGAAAGTGTAAATGAGTTGGATCTTGAGAATTCATGAAAGTCATGGTAGATTTCAAAAGTGTAGATAAAGATAACTGAAGGGATATATCCAAATGAGGTCTTTATGGCCACAATTTGCATTTTTCAAATTGCAATGAAAATGAATCTTCCAATCGTTCTATTATTTCATGTAGATGTTTTTTATGGTCAAAAGTATGTTATCCATTTTATTTTGTTTTCTGATTTTAAGATCTAATTATTTTGTTTTCCACACATTGTCGAAAACATGGTGGATTCTAGGGTGAGGGTCCAATTAGGTCCCTCACCGGTGAACCACGAGAAAAACACCAATAGATTAAATAAGTGGTTCAGATTCATTTAAATTAAAAGAGGGAACAT
>Ga0228711_1002758_pt1 | contig 27167 bp, 10 predicted proteins | sample MedpolnodulmetaG_2_FD_177996 | JGI IMG/M metagenome (GOLD analysis project Ga0228711, IMG submission 177996) | Root nodule microbial communities from Medicago polymorpha collected in Santa Monica, California, United States - brown nodules | ecosystem: Host-associated > Plants > Roots > Nodule... | reverse complement strand
TTTTTATATTTTTAATTATTCACTATTTGTTATGTATTTTTTATTTATTACTACATCAGTCCCTAATTATAGGACCCTTTTGCCAAAATCACGGGAATTAAGAAAGTTGATAATAGTATTAAATTTGTTTATAATTACTATTGTTTTTACAATTTTATCCTTAAAAGAGAGAGTTAGTTTATGTTTTCAACATAATATTTATTGTTGATTGAAGAAAAAGATGCAAAATAAATAGGGGTATGGTGGTAAAGAAATAATTAATGTAATTGGAAGTAGCAAAGAGGTCTTATAAAAAGGGACAAAAAATATTTTCAAAAGGGTCTTATAATTAGGGACTAAAGTAGTACTTACACACAACTATCTTTTGCTAAAATATGATTAGATGAACATAGAAGTGTAAATAATTTTTACATCAACATTGAATATTAATTAAACTCTAGATTATTCCTTCAATTGAATCAAATTAGTAATTTATAAATTTAGAATTTTAAAACTTTGAGTTAAATTCATTCATTTTTATTAAATTTACCTATTTAAATAATTTTTTTTATTAATAATTTTAAATTAGTTGATAAGTTTTTTAAAAAAGTAGTGTTTTTTAACAAAAAAATCAAAAGGAAATATTGATAATGGGTCGGCCTGAAGTCTGATGGGCCAGTCCGATCTGACCCGTTTTTATATGAGCAAAATCGGCTAGGGGCAAAAAAACTCGAGTTCATTTTAGACTAGCTTTTTAAAGTTCGAACTAAAATATGGACTAACGGACCGATCAATTATTTCGACCCTTTTTTTACAACTCTAATCTAAGTATGTGTAGGATAACATATAAATATCTGGGAGTAGGTTATTTTTTTGAAAGAATCTAGGAGTAGGTTATGATGGGAAAGGGATGCACATACACATATATTGTATATTTTTTCAGGGGACACACACCATACATAATTTGGGAAGTCAGAAAAAGACAGCTGATGAATTAAGAAAGCATTTTGTATTATTCTCATGTATCGTGGTCCAGATATTTTAATAATTTGATTGCGAAACGCTCCCTTTATTCCGTTCAAACGCTGTTCACATTTTTCCGTCGGTTTTTTCTTTTCTATATAAACCCCTCGTTCCTTCTCCTTCTATCCATTCTCCACTATCTCTTCTCTTACGCTATAGCTTTACACTGCTCCGCATTATTCTCTCTCGCTTCCGCTTCTCGCACTTAACAACAGTAAGTTCTCTCTCTCTCTCTCTCTCTCTCTCTCATTTCTGGATCTGTATCAACTATTGCCTTTTCCCCCTCAATTTTTCGTTTGCTATGTGCGTTTTTCAGACTACAATTTTAAACTGTATCACATTTCAATTTCATGAGTTTATGTTGTGAAGGTTATTGATTTTCTAATTAACTGCGTTTCTGATATTTTATTTTGTTTAGTAAAGTCGAAATGGAAAACGGGCATAAGTTTCAGGAAGTTTCCAAGCCAAAATATGACTGTCTCTTGTTTGGTAAGTCTTTATGATAATCTATGTGCTTCATTGTCATATCATCTATGGAGCACTCACACACACATTAGACACCGGATATGACACTGACACCGACAATAATTTGAAAAGTATAGTAGTAGTTGAATTTAACCACATGTGTCGGTATCGTGTTTGTGTCTAAGCCACGAGTCAGACACTGGATATGGATTCAATTGAAGTGATTGAATGTAATCACATGGTGTCCAACACTGACACATGATTTTGAACATTGGACATGTCTTCAATATCAAGTGTTGTGTTTGTGCTCATAAACATCTCTGATTTGTTTTTGATAATTACAGACATTGATGATACACTTTATCCTTTGAGTTCTGGAATTTCAGCGCAAACAGCAAAAAATATTGAAGGTAATGATTTACCAGTGTGGTTTGTCCACATTTGAGGGCTTGAATGTGTATATAATTATTATTATTTGGTAAATTGATATTGAAGTTGAAGTATGAGGTTAGGTATTTATTTACAGTTGGTGTTGTGTTGCACAGAGTATATGCTTCAGAAGCTTGGAATGGAGGCTGCTACAGTTCCTGAATTGTGCTATTCATTATACAAGACTTATGGGACAACAATGGCTGGTCTTCGGGTACAATTTAATTTAACTAACCTTTCAATAAACTTGTATGCAAACACTCTTTTTTATGCAAATAGGATGATTATTGAACTTTTTATTTTCTCTCGTCCCTTGCCAGGCAATTGGCTACGACTTTGACTACAGCAACTTTCATAGGTAATTTCTCATTGCATTTTTTTGTCCTTTTGGTTATTTCGGTATTTGTCTATTCATTTGAAGCCAAGTGAAATTAGCATGTAACACTATTTTGTGTTGAGCAGTTCTGTTCATGGGAGATTGCCATATAATCTACTAAAACCAGACCCTGTTCTCAAGGGCATTTTGCAAAGCTTGCCTTTTAGGAAAGTGGTATGTTTTCTTTGTTAATTCTTTTAATAATATTGAAAGTAATACCTGATTGGGTGGAAGTTTTTTATCATATTATGTATGTGTGATATGTATTTGTTTGTTTCCCTTTTGCAGCTTTTTACCAATGCAGACACGGGACATGCGATTAGAGTGCTTAAAAGACTTGGACTCGAGGACTGTTTTGAAAGAATTATTAGCTTTGATACCCTGAATTCATCTGACAGCATCATCCCTTCTAATGAAAATGAAAAAGTCGGCAGTGAAATTTTTGATTTCTGTGAGTACACACGCCGTCCTGATTCTGATACGGTGCTTCCAAAGACACCAGTTGTCTGCAAACCTTTTGAAGATGCATTTGAAAAGGCTTTCAAGTTGGCTGACATTGACCCTCAAAGAACAGTAAGAGTGCATATATTTCCCTCATTAATAGACTAACCTTTTGAAGATCTTCCTTTCTAATAGCTGTTTTCGTTTGTCTTAAATTATTGTAATAACACTTTTCATCATGATCTCACTTCTGTATTTTTTACACCTAATGACTAATCTATTATAATTTATACTCCAAAAAAAAGATAGGACATGATGCAAAACCTTAGTTATTTATTGACAAGCAGGTTATGCACGAGAACACTGTCATTGTTCTTACTCCTCCAGACATGTTATTGTGATAAACAATATTTATTTATGACTTACTTTTTCTTATTGTTTTTGCTCTTTTCAGTTGTTCTTCGATGACAGTATCCGCAATTTACAGACAGCTAAACGTTTGGGCCTCCAAACAGTTGCGGTAAGTGGTCCCTAATGGTTAGTGATGAATGAATGAATATTTGCGTTTTGTTTGAACACATCAGTGTAAGTATTATAATTATAGTATTCTGCATTCGAGTTTTCCATTGTATTTGTTTTTTATGATTTGAAAAGAATTAAGGTTAAAAAAACAATTAATTTGTGTTTAAGAATTAAATTTTAAAAGGATTGCTTTTATTTGGATGATGATCAAATGGCCCTTTTCTCCTATCCAATAAAAAACAGCCAGTTGAATGAAACTTATAAAACTTTTGTATGTTAGTTAGATTCGTTATTCCTTTTTCTTTTGTTGGGAAACAGCCAGTTGAATGAAACTTATAAAATTTTTGTATGTTAATTATATTCAAGGTTCATTTTTCTTTTTGTTGGGAAACCAATTAGGTTTTTAAGGTGTCAATTGCAATACAGAAAAACATGTTCAACAGATACTATTTGTCACATTAAAGAGCAATTTGTAAAGTGTGTACGCATGCGCTTTGTTTTCTTTCTGCAAGCTGCATGTAACATAGCAGTACTTTGGTATACACACACGAGATTACTCTGTTAAATAACATACCATGTACTACATAAAGTGAATTTATGTGTCAATTCTAATTGCCACGTGGATGCAGGTTGGTACATCCGTGCGCAGTACAGGAGTGGATCACGCATTAGAGAGTATTCATAATATCAGAGAGGCATTTCCAGAGCTATGGGAAGTCGATGAGAAGCATGGAATCGTCAACTACAAGGTTGCAATTGAAACAACAGTAAAAGCGTAGATCAGAAGTTTATCCACTATGATTTGTTTGTGGCGGTATCTTTTAGTACGTTGGTAAAAGAATAGCTCACAAGCTTGTCCACCATGATTTGTTTGTGGTGTCTTTAGTATTTTGGTACCTATGTAATTTATTATATTGATATGTGAATCTTAATCTTAATTCTTAGCTATTGCATTTATATGTGAATCTTAATTCTTAGCTTCAAATTTGAAAACAATGTGATTTATAAAGCGAGGTTTCTTTTGACTGATTTTGTATTCTCTTATTCATTAACTATCTTGCATCTATATATCAATTAAGTGTCCATTGAAACAGAGAAAACCAGTCAAATACAAAGCGCGTTCGCCGTTTTCCCCCTTTTAAATGCAACGATGTATAATAGTTTGAAAGCAATGTGATTATTAATAATCTACCAAACACATTGTGTATAATCTCTCAGATAATAATATTTAATCATGTAATGGAAATATTTGTACAGCATGTGACTTTTGAAGGAAAACAAACATCCTCAAGACTTTTTTGGTGTTTTATCAATCATGTGATTTTCGGATATCAATTAGCGTTTATTCGCAATTTTTAAGTTCACCGCTGAGCTTTTATTTTTTTCAAGGAAAAGAGAAAAAGATCGAATAAACCCTAATTTTTAGAGATTAAAAGTTCGGGGGTTGGTTACGCAAATGAAAGGTTTTAACACTCTAAATGTAGTATTTTATACGAACCTCTTACATTTATTTATCTTGTGCTAAAATTAATTGTGATTTGCTTGTGAAAATGTTAATGTAAATAAAGAAGAAAGAAAAATGTTTTTTGTATTTTGTTGATAACATATCCGGAGTAAACAATTTTCAATTTTTTCCAAAATTTAGTGTTTCGGAAATCCTTTCTTGCCTTTTTTCTGTTTTTCAAGTTAGATTTTAAAAAAAGAAGAGTTATTCGACCTAGATATAAGTTTGAATAAACGAATTAAAAGAAAGGAATCCTTCTCTCTTCCTTGGTTTTGGTTTCGGCCTTGTGAGGTGTTTATGTGGTTTGAGGGTTTTATTGGTGTATTGTGTATTCAGTTTTGAGATGTATTGTGTATTTGGTTTGTGGTTCGAAATTTGTGAGGCTTGTTGGTTTTGTGTTGCTGTTTGAGTTGTTCTTGGATATTTGGTGTATTGGCTGTTTGGGTTTGAGTTGGTTGTTGTGATGTTGTGTTAGAATTTGGCCCTTCAAGAAAATTAAGGTTTTAATCTTTGTAAAAATTTTCCTCCCCCTTCACTGATTTCTAGACAATCTTTATATGGACTAATTTGTGGACATTTGAGGATTGTGTTTGTACTGGATTTTTAGGGTTTGAGATGCTATGGCCAAATCTGGAAAATACAGAGTACACAAATGTGTAGGACTGAATTGCCCTTGAAACACCAATGAATTTCTGGACAAATTGGACAAATTTGATTTTTGGACGAAATGGACTTTTAAAACAAAGTAAATAAAATAAAAGTAAAAAAAACAGTAAAATTTGAAATAGTTAAAGAATTAAAACATAAATAATAATAAATCAAATTTAAATAAAAATAAAAAACAACAATAATAAAAAAATAAAAGTAATAATAATAACATAAAAAACTGTCGCCTTTGGAACCATAAAAATGAGGTATTTTAAAATACCTCGCCGCCGAAATTTCGTCTGAAACGACGAAAAAATCCGGTTTAAAAAGACATGTAAAAAAAGAAAATTAGGTCAAAAAATGGGATATGACACTTATGATCGTAAAAATACACAATATTTAATCATTCAATCATGTAATATTCAAGTATCTTATTAGGAATTCTGTCAGAAAAAAAAAGTATATATTTCGGTCTTGTTTTTCTCCATTCATATTGATATTCAATCATGTAAATGTATTTGCTTATAAAATACTTACAGTGCTTGCACGATTTTTTTATTCACAAGTTACTAGTAAATATTGCAACGGTGAGTTTGAAATGCAGTTAATAATAATATGAACCATATACATCGTTAAATATGAATGAACCTAAAAAGTTAATTTTGCTTATATTTAAAAACGGAGGGAGTACTTTCCAAGACAATAAATAATCATAATCACATGCTTAAACGAAAAAACGAAGATATACAAGAGTAACAGCTGAACTTGAGTTCTAAGCCATGTCAGCTAAACTTATCTCAAAAGAAACTGCTGAAAAAGCAACCTAACAAAGATCATCTTAATAAATATTTATTTCCCGTGAAAGCTTGGAATTGTGCAGTCCCTGTCTTCTTAGATGACTCTTGACTAGCTTTTATAATGTCAAGATAGTGATAGTCGCTCATCAACGAGAATCTACTACCTTAATAAGTTAGTAGGTAGTTAAAAATGTACATATGTATATACATTTTTTCTTGGTTGTTTAATATTTCAAAAATTGCAAATGTTATTGTGACTAAATTTTAGCGGTGTTCAAAACCGAACTAATCCAATAGAAAAACCGTAAATTGAACCAATCTAAATCGAAACTGCAAAAAACCGCATTTGGTTTGAATGTATTCAGATTACTTTTTAACTCAACTGCATGGTTTGGTTTGGTTTGGTTTGCGGTTTTCATTTTATCAACTGAACCAAACCAAACCAAACCGCAACATAATAAAAACAGTAATTAAAATTTATGTCACCTAGACCAATACTCATAGAAACTCAATGAAAACTTTTATAAAATGAGATATTTTTTCTCGTGTTAAGTTTCTTCTTTGCTTTTTATTTCAAAAATGAATTTATGTGTTACTTAAACCTTTAGAGAATGATAATATCTTAGTATTTTACATTTCTTACATAATAGAATTAATTTTTGTCCACGTTTTTAATTTGGTTTATGTTTTTTTGGTGAAAATGAAAATGTAATGTAGAATGAAATTAAAAACACTGTCTAAAACATTGCTGAAAATATGTTGTGTTTTACGTTTTTAACTTGATTTTAATGTTGATTTTTTTTTTTATTGTCTCGAAAAAACTGCACCAACCGATCCAATCCAAACTGCATTGGTTTGGTTTGGATTGTATTTTAAAAGTCAACCGAACCGAACCAAACCAAACCGCATGTTTTTTTATCTTGCGGTTCGGAATTAACCTCAAAACCGAATCAAACCGCACCGCAAACATCCTTACTAAATTTGGTAAATCTCTCATGAAACCTATCAGAACTTTAAGAATATTATCTTCTTTGATGAATAATTAGTTTAGAACTTAAAAACAATTAAACAAAAATGAATATCTTCTATAGATTTTTTTTTTTTAAAGTTAAATTAACCCACCTAAATTGACACCAGAGGGAATCAAACCTGAGGCTTTGAGGAGGAGCGCACTCCTAAGTTTCAAGCCAATACCATTAGACCAATCCAAGTGGGTTTATATAGATTGCATTAACGAAACATAAGATGTGTAAATATCTTATCTACTTTTTTAAATATTATATTATATAAAATGAAGTACTATTTTGATCTTTAATAAAAAAATAATAATAATTCAGTTTAGTCTTTGAACAAAAAATATGCAACTTTTATCTAAAAAACAAAGACATATTAGTCCAAAGGTCAATATTTACAAAACTCATGTTTTTGGGCGTTGTTGAAATGAAATATTTAAAAAGTTACACTTTTTTAGGTTTTTTATTTTATTAGATTAAAAATTCCATTTAATCTAATCCAATTAAAAGTAAAAAAAGATGCACAATTTGTCATATGAAAGCAATAACATTAAATAATTATATTTTCTAAATTTATATTACTGAAAAGACGGGCACTCACATACGCGTCTTTCTGCTCTTTTTATTGTGCTAACGCGTGAAGATTTTCAACGAAATTTTATAGAAATTTTGCGTGTTAATTAAAAACGATATTTTATGTAATTTTTTTAGATATAGATTAAATTATAAGTATAGGTATTTGTGACTTTCAAATGTAACACACTTAACAAACCATATTTATATTTTTCAATGACAACAATAATATAACAAATATAACAAAAATTTTGATTATTTTTTTTAATAAAACCAACGATATAACACTAGTAAAATACCAACAATATAACATTATTATAAGAAAATTTGTTTAAGGATATAAATGGAATAACAAAAAAGTCAGCCTAAAATAGCTCCAACATCCCCTATTCTCTTTATATATAGTATATATTAATAGCGTCAGAAAATGAGAAGGTTACGGTGAGTTTTTTTAAGAGGAATTAAGAAAAAGAAGAATTTGAGAGAAAGACTATTGCTTGGTTTGTAAATGACAAATCTCCAATTTTATAGGCTCCCCAAGAGAGTGGTACACACATAAAGATAATATTCTACAATTTTAAGAGAAAGTTCTACACACTTTACTCTACTAGTTACATTTTAACGTTAGATCTCCCAACAACTCACTTATTTCTACTTCATGCTAGAATTTCCTTAGTAACTATTAATTAATTTGGCCTATCACTTAATTAGTCTAGTGGACCCATCAAGTTTACAATTCAAAAAATAAGTGAAACTCTTAAAACAAAATGTTTTTGAACTGCTCTAAGGATGACCTTTTTAACTAAGTGCACTTTGTTTTTCTTTTTGGGTGAAATGGGTGGATTTGAAGAAGATGGTTATAGGTGGAAGAGGATGGTGTGGTTAATGGTGATGTTGTTTTTATAGGGGGTGTAGAAGAATTGTTCTCACCCTCTCCTATCTTTATTGTACTTTGCATTGGATACACATGTATTGTTTGTTAGGATCATGTAGAAGAAGCTAAAATTCAATTGCAAAAATGACATGATCGAGCTATTTTGTGAGAGCAAACTACATGACCTTGACTGGGACCCCTAAAAAATAAAAGTCGTTATTTTGTTTTTCTATTTTGTACTTTTATATTTTTTGGATTTTAATTATTTGGGATAATTATTTTTGAATTTTGTTGCAATTAAAGATAAATCAATGAGATAAAAGAACAATCAACATGAAGATCAATTTAATATTTTTAAAATTCGTTTTCATGAAAACACTAGGCATGAGATGATAAAATGTGTGATGACTTATGATTTATTTTTACTTTTATGATAAGACAAAATTTAAATGAGTTGAATGATGATGACTCATCATGGTTATGGAAAGAATCAAGATTCAAGAGTGTTTACAGAACGTTAACACACTAGCATTCACACAACTCATTTTTGTTTTATGATATTCATGGAAATGTTTGGTTCATGAATCTTTTGTTCTGTATATACTATAAGTTTGTCTATACTAAGTCATTAAATAATTCTCCAACAACACTGTGAATGAATATTATGTGTACATGCATGTCCTCAAAGACAATGAAACTATACCAACAAACTCAATTCAAACAAATTTATATTTTCTAGTCTGGTAAATCATACAAGTGGAAAGGTAAAGTGTTCAGAATGATGCCAAAAATTATTAAGGACTTAGTTATTATAAATAATAATAGAGTAAATAGTTCTTTTTTTTTTTAAAATAAAGCTTATATCTCTCTTGACCAAAAAAAAAAGAAGCTTATATCTCTAATATTTCATTTGAGAAAAAAAATATGTACGTATATATAAGTAGATTTCCAAATTATCAGATGCATTATTATTATTTTTGAAAAAGACGAATTCATATGATATAGGTACTACACTATAATGCAATTGATGTTTGGAACATCACTACCAACCCGAGCTAGTCAAATTTTAATCCTAATAATCATAAATTATAAGACTTAAGAACCCTTTCAAACGAGTTAGGATCATCTTTATTTCTTCTATTTAAAGATATAAATACACAAAGAAATTCAAATAATAATAATAATAATAATAATAATAATAATTAATTATAGTAGAATCAACTATTTTTTATTTTTTTAACCCTTTAAAAATATCATCTATTTAATTGTCATTGTTTTTTTTCCCTATACGTCACAATTAGCTTGAGACCATAGATCTCACTTTTAAAGATTACATTTGGGCGGTTGGATAATGTGCAACCCAAATGGTTTGAGTCACCTCCCAAAATAAATTGATACTTTCTCAAACCACCCTCTATAATATATTCTCATAGACCTTTCAAAATATACTACGAAATATAAAAATTCAGGTAATCTATATGCTCCCCTAAAAAAAAAAAAAGTTAATCTATATGGTCGACAATGCATATCGAAATACTATGGATGCTATAACAACAATTTAAAATAAATTTGTCAAAAAAAAAATTAAGCAAATAGTCCTAAACACAACATCTAAACATGGTAAGTTTTCCGAAATACAAGGAGTACAAATAAGAAAAGTTTTTTTTTTGTTAGAAAAGGTTTAGGTGAATTAAGATTCATGAAACACTAACAATATATTTATAAATTATTCATTAAAGATGTCTTTACGGACATGGAAGTTGAATTCATGACCTTATGAGTGGTTCAATTCCTTAGACACCATTAAACCAGAAACGATCCAAACAAGAAACTCAATTATGTATTGTGGAATACTTGAATGACAAATTAGGAAAGGAAAGTTAACAAATCTTATACTCCTTTCGGTCATTGTTATAAGCAAAATTTCACTTTTTAGATATATTGAATAGTTAATATATCAAGACTTTATTATAGTCTAGATACATTAATTATTCAATATATTTAAAAAGTCAAATTTTGTTTATAATAGTAATCGGAGAGAGTATGAATTTTCAGCTAATGTTTATCATTAATTAGCATGGATGAAAAGGAAATTAGTTTGTTCATAATATAGATAATGTTAATTTTTTTTAATGATAAATGTTAGTATGTTAGTAATTGTTATATTAATATTTTTTTCTTCATTAGAATTTAAATCCGAATCTTTAACTCCTTAACCGTTTTAATCTCTTGGCTCATATCTAGTAAGGAAAATGGAGGGCTTAATTTTAGAGGTATCGAGAATTTCAGAATAAAAAGCTTACTATACTACCAATCTTTATTTCTTACTCATGAGAGTTTTCAAAGATTTTTTTTTTTTCAACAAGGATTTATTAGAAGTGGAACGTATGATCAACTTGGTTATAAACATGTGCAATATTGCACATGTTAAAGGAACTAAAAATATCAACTTTTTATTAAAAAGCAACAATCATTTAATATAAAATGTACAAGTTTCATTATAAATTTATTATTTTAAACTTGTTTATTTTAATGGCAAGATAATATATAGATAGATAGATAGATAAACATAAAGAGATTAGATCTCAAGTATTACACAAAAAAGAAAAAAGAAAAACATCAGAAACCTCCAATGAAAAACCACCAGCACCCTCAAATATGCCGAAACCCCTAACAACAGCTCCTTAATGAACCATCACCACCAACAAAGTTCAATTAAGAACCCGATAATGATTTTTGCTTCAAACGTTCAACTTCGACCACCAATCAACTTCTGGTCTATCGAAGGAGACATCACAAAAGCCTAAAAGGACATGAGTCAAAAAACTAGCTCCTGACCTCGAATCAAAAGTGATCGGCCCACTAGACTCCAACACAAATCAATAGGGCACCCTCAACTCACGAACCACCAGAGCAGACACCTTAACCTTTCCAAAATGTGGCCCACCATTATCCTGATGCCAAATTCCTAAGACGAGAAAAGGTGGAACAATAGCGCAAAGTGAACCAGCTCGAACACAAACAAATCAAAACAGGACACAAAATCAACCTGCATCACCACCACCTGAACAACACACACGAGCACTGTTACAACGCCACCCACCAGCAACCCAACGAAAACAAACCACCAACATCGGAGGGAGACTACCACCCAAACGAGCAACTGGACCTGAATAGACCGGCACACACCCCAACCCTTGGCTAGACAACCACAAACCACCACAATTCTTACGACGACGAACGATCCGGGAGTTGAGAAGAAGGAGGATTGATCGTGAATGATGTAACATCCTGGTATTTTATATACATTATACGTAAAGAATTTAAGAAAGATGTCTCCTGTCATCTAGTTGTTTGATCGGTTCGGTTCAAAATAACTATAATAGAATAATCTTCTATGTACTTATATTTATGTCTTTGGCTTTGGTACATTGTTTTGATATTAATGAAGGGAAATTTTGTATAGTAAGAAATAGGATGAATTGTTTTTAATAAATAAATAAATAAAATATAGGTGTAGTGAATGAAAATTAGAACAAGTAAGAAGCTATGGTTGGGTTTTTTTTTTTTTATATCGAACTAATATCCCATATAAAAAAAATGCTAGCCACGTTGAAGTTATGGTTACTTAACACTCATGGTTATTATGATTCATTGGTTCCTATCTTTTAGCTTATAACTTTGACTCATTAGATTCTTCCATATTCATAACCCACGCTGAGGATTGATTGAGTGGAGTATAAGTCTCTTAATTAGTTATTTTAGGTACCGTTTGATCAGACTTTTTTTCGGGTCTAAAAGCTACTTTAAAACAAAGTTCAAATAAAGCTCTTTAAAGTTGTTTGGTTTCTTTATTGTTTTTTAGTTTTAAAGTTATTTTTAAGTTAAAAGTTGTTTGGCAAAATATTGTACAAAACTTTGAATTTATTACTTTTTTGGTGACGTCCGGGGTTCGAATTCCAGACCTTGCATATATTTATGCGTTATCTTTATCAACTGAGATAAGCTCACGATGACAAAACTTTGAATTTATTATGAATTAACATACTAAATAAAAAAAATGTTTAAAATATTTTTTTAAGGGAAAAATGTTTAAAATATAAAAGATATATTTTTACAAATACTATATTTACTCAATGACGTTTATTTTGTGTAACATAAATACAAATTTGTATCATCATATAAAGGACTTGTTAAATATTTGAATAGGAGAAATAATTTAAGGAGGCTCAAATAATAACATAAATAATTTTTTTTGAACATGATAATAACATAAATAATATCCCAAAGGGGAAAAAAATTCTTAGGCAATTTTTAGTGCGACTTGATACTGTTCATTCGTCACCTTCATTCTAGATTTCTTCGACCAAAGGAAACCTCAAATCAACCCTCATCCACCGTCTTCTTTATCTCTGATCATCATGAAAGACTGGAAATGTCTCATAGATTTCCCAACTCCTTCAGATTTAGCTAAAACAAAACCCAGCAAACCTAACCCTAATCCACCCAGCAGCTCCATCAAAGAAACCATCATCCCCACCACCAATATTCCTTCGAAAACCCTAGGAAACATTGAATCCACCACAGATAACAACAAAAACGCACCTCTGACTCATCAAAAGCAAACAAAATCGTTTGCTCAAGCTGTATCTAACTTGTGTGATATTCCATCTTCTCAGTTGCCACAACGGGTCCTAAAGGGTGATAACTTCTCAATATCCATTCCGGAGGAGGAGTATTTGGTAGGATTGGAAACATGCAAGTATAATCTTCATGCAAGGATTATTTGGCCAAAAGGGTCTTCCCCTCTCACTGTTCAAGCACTTTGCAGTAAGCTATTAGTTCTATGGAAGGATCTCAGCCTATGAGGAGTTTCTTCTTTAGGTAAAAGCTTCTTTGAATTTACCTTTACGCGTCTGGAGGATGTCAAGCGTGTTAGGTCAGTTTCATCTTGGAACCTGAATCCTGGTATCATGAAACTCTTTGCTTGGACTAGGTATTTTAACCCTAATTTGCAAAATAGCACATCTGCGCAAGGTTTGGGTTAGGGTCCATGGTTTACCACAAGAATATTGGAGACCTAAGATATTGTTTGCTATAGCTAGTAGTGCTGGTACCCCTATTTGCACTGATGCCGCATCAGCTAAACCAATGATTGAACGTACTTTTGGCCAGTTTGCAAGAGTTTTAGTAGACATGGATGTAACACAAACCTTAAGATACAAGGTTTTTGTTGAAAGGAAGAATTATGCTTTTTTTGTAGACCTTGATTATGAAAATATTCCAGAATTTTGCAATCACTGCAGGAAGATAGGGCACAATATTGATTACTGCAAGTTTCTAAGGATCCCTGAGGTGAAGGAGGGCGCAGAAGGTAGAAAAAAAAATGCTCAAGCTCCTACAAAAGATATATGGCAGGAGAAATCTAGAGTGAATTGGCATTTGAATGGTGATAGGAACACTAAATTTTTCTATCAAGTTACCAAAATAAAAAACAAAACTAAAGTCGTTTCCTCACTAAGGAATGATGAAGAAATTGTTACTGATCCTAATATTATTTCTAATCATATTGTAAACTATTATAGCAACTTGTTTTCTACTAACTCTTTTTTGCAGGATGATTCACTTGTTGAAGAAGTTATTCCATCCCTGATTGATGAAAACACCAACAATCTTCTCACTATGATTCCTACTGAAGATGAGATCAAATCTACAGTGTTTGGCAAGAATGGAGAGGGTGCCCCAGGCCCTGATGGCTTTGGCGCTTGTTTCTTTCAAAATTACTGGAGCATAGTTCATAAAGAGGCCTCATAAGCTATCATTGAATTCTTCACCACTGGTTGGCTTCACTCAAACTTTAATGCAAATTCTTTAATTCTTCTCCCAAAGAATCATAATGCTGATACAATAGAGCAGTATAGACGAATAGCTCTTTCAAATTTTAAATTCAAGATTATATCTAAAGTTCTGGCAGATAGATTGGCTAGTATTTTACCAAACATCATCTTTGTGGTACAAAAGGGATTCATCAAGGGCAGAAATATTAAAGATTGCATGATATTGGCATCAGAAGCTATAAATGTTCTTGATAAAAGAAGCTTTGGTGGTAATATAGCTATGAAAATAGATGTCTCAAAAGCATTTGATACCCTCAACTGGGCTTTTCTTATTAATGTCCTTCATTGTTTTGGCTTTAACCAAATATTTTGTAATTGGATAAGAAACATCCTTCACTCAGCTAGAGTGTCAATCTGTGTCAATGGAACTCAACAAGGGTACTTTAATTGTAAGAGAGGGGGTCAGGCAGGGAGACTCACTCTCTCCCCTTCTTTTTTGTATAGCAGAAGAAGTCCTTAGCAGAGGGATTTCAAAATTAGTGGATGAAGGGAAACTGGAACTCATTAGTGCCTCTAGAAATGCTAAAATTCATTCTCACTGCTTTTATGTTGATGACTTGATGGTGTACTGCAAAGGGAAAATAGCTGGCTTGGAAGCTTTAAAGAACTTGTCCATCAGATATGCCAATTGCTCAAGCCAAATCATCAATACTTCAAAATCTTCATTCTTTGCAAGTGGTATTAGCCAACATAGACTTCAGAGTATTGTTAACTTGCTGGGTTTTACTCAAGGATCATTACCTTTCACTTATCTTGGAGCACCCATTTTCAAAGGTAAGCCAAAGAAAATTTACTTCCAATCAATTGCTGACAAAGTAAAATTAAAACTTGCATCTTGGAAAACATCTCTTCTTTCTATTGCTGGCAGGGTTCGACTTGTAAAATCTGTTGTGCAATCTATGCTTCTCCACACAATGAATATCTACTCTTGGCCAGTTAGCTTACTTAAAGATATTGAAAGATGGATGAAATTTTTTATCTGGAGTGGAGATATTAATAAGAGAAAATTGGTCACTGTGGCTTTGAAAAAGGTTTGTGCTAATTTTGAAAAGGGGGGGCTCAATGTCAGATCTCTCATTGCCCTTAATGAAGCAACCAACATTAAGCTTTGCTGGGATTTATTACAGTCTCAGGAACAATGGGCTCAAATTATCAGAAGTAGAGTTTTAAGGGGAAACAATTGCATCAGACACCATGTCTTTTCCTCCATATGGAGCAGCGCAAAAAATGAGTTCAACATCATCAAAGATAATTCAAATTGGCTTGTTGGAAATGGCACTCAAATTAATTTTTTGTTGGATTCTTGGTGTGGAGACCCTCTTCATCAGGTTCTCAACGTTACTAATGATGTGATGTCAAATTTCTCTTCATCTTTGATTGATTATATATTAAATGGGCACTAGAATTTCCCTTCCAATCTGATTCATCTTTTTCCTACCTTGAGAAGCCTTGCTGCGTAAGTTACCATTCCTCTGCAAGATAAATCTGATACTCTAGTTTGAAAACACACGTCCTCAGGTATGTTGACTCTTAAGGATGCTTATGAGTACAAGAGACATCATCCACCAAAGACACTGTGGGCCAAATCCATTTGGTCCAAAGATATTCCACCTGCAAAATCCTTGTTAGCATGGAGAATAATGCATGATAAAGTACCAACAGATGATAACCTAATGTCAAGAGGATCTCTTATCCCTTCAATGTGCTCTCTCTGTTTGAGTAACAATGAATCAACATTTCATCTTTTCTTTCAATGTCCTTATGCAATCAATATTTGGAAATGGTTTGCTTCTGTCCTAAATCTTAACCTTCATTTTCAAACAATAGATGATATATGGAGTCTCTGCCACAAAAGATGGAACCCGCAGTGTAAACTAGCCGTTACATCAGCCTTGATAAACATTTTAAATGCGAAATGGTATGTTAGGAATCAAATCAGATTCAATGACAAGACAATTCATTGGAAATCTGCCATCTCCAATATCATATCAAATGTTTCCCTCTCATGTAACCTCTCCAATGCAGTTCCTTCTTCAGCAATATCTGATTTCATCATTCTAAAGAAGCTCAATGTTTGCATTCACCCTCCCAAAGCCCCTAGAATCATAGAAGTCATTTGGCATCCCCCAATCTTTCAGTGGATCAAATGTAACACAGATGGATCAGCTAGCAACAATACTTCATCTTGTGGCGGTCTGTTTAGGGACAAGGATTCAAAATTCATTCTTTATTTTGCAGATAATACTGGATCAGGAAGCGCTTACAATGCTGAACTATCAGGTGCAATGAGAGCTATAGAGGTGGCAACCCAACATAATTGGAATTATTTCTGGTTAGAGACTGATTCTGCTTTAGTGGTAAATGCATTCAAAAATAATTCTTTGATCCCTTGGCATCTAAGAAACAGATGGAACAATTGTTTGATTAGCTCTAGAAGAATGAATTTCTTAGTTACTCATGTATATAGGGAAGGAAATAGGTGTGCTGATGCTTTAGCTAATTTTGGTTTGACTGTAAATCATCTAATTATATGGTTAGAGATCCCTTCCTTTGTTAGGAGTCATTATGTTCAAGATAGGTTATGAATGCCTAACTTTAGATTTGTAAATTGTTAGAGAGGTTTTGGTACGGTCCCCCTCTCATTTCGTGTTTTGTTTCCTTTTCTCTTTTGGTTAATGCATTTTGGGTAGTCTTAGCTTTCTGCTAAGCTGCTTTTCAGTTTAAAAAAAATATATCAAAGTTGTTTGGAAAATTAAAAACAATAACGAGAATATATCTATAAGGAGCTGAAGAATATATCAAGGGTTAAATATGTTTTTGATCTCTATAAATATACCAACTTTTCGTTTTAGTACCTCTAAAATTTTCCTTCAACTTTTAGTCCCAATAAAATTTCAATCACTACTTTTAGTCCCTATTTTTAAGTTAATTTTTGTATTTTTTTAATGAAATTGTGCATAAATGTGTAGAATACTGTAAAAAAAAATCCCAAAAAAAATTAGATTTTTTTAACAAAACATAAATTGAATATGAATTTTTAACCGTCAAAAATATAAAAATTCATATTAAATTCATGTTTTCTTAAAAAATTCTAATCTTTTTTAGGAGAGATTCTTATAATATTATGAATTTTTCTGCAAAATTGTATTCAAAAATATAAATTCTACATATGAGTTTACTTTAAAAGATGGACCAAAAGTGAAGATGGAAATTTTTTAAGGGACTAAAAGTTAAAGAAATTTTTTAGAGGGACTAAAACGAAAAATTGATATATTTATAGTGACCAAAAACATATTTAACACATATATCTATAATATGTATATGTGTGTATATATAATGAGAATAGTTAGTTGGTTTTTTCTTTTCCAATTATACCTATAACAAATTTTGTTATAACAATTTTTTTTATAAGAACACCATATTTTTAGTGTCAGTAAAAAAGATAAGAATTTATGTTATATAATATTATATTTGTTACATTGTTGGTGTCATTGAAAAAGATATGTTTAGTTTTTTTAATAAGAAAAAGATATGCATAGAGTTTGTTACAATACAAATATGTAAAATATATATATAAGTATAATTTTTTTAGGCAACTACACTTGTACTTTTAATTAAAATCAAAATTTTATAAAAATGATTATACGCATTAAGGAACACTAAAATAAATTATACGCATTAGCGTAACAAAAAATAAAAATATAAAGTATTAGTTTAAATGCTAATGTGTGTGTATATATTTCCGAGGTTGAAGAAAGGGAATAAAAATATTCGGTGTCATTCAATGACAACGTGAATAAAAATATTTGCGAGGTTGTGATAATTAAAAGATATTGAAATTAACATATAAGTGATAAAAAGATAATAAAATCCCTTCAAAAATAGATAATAAAATTAAATGGACCCTCCTTAAAAAAAATTAAATGGACCGGTTCAGAAAAAATAAAATAAAATAAAATGGAAGAAAAAAGCATATTGAAAAAATAAAATAAAATGTTGTCGGCGTGAGTTGAAGAGAGATGCTTGTGAAATAAATTGTCGAGAAGTAGTTTTTTGAAGTAACATTCAACAACTTTTGGTCAAAGCTAATTCCATTTAATTTTATGCATTCTAAAAAAATACTGTTTTTAGGAGGTACTTTATTGATATTGTGTTTGGCCTAACTACTCCTTAAAAATGTAGAGAAGCTGAAAAAAAGCCGGACCACACGGTATCTTAGTCCATCTCAAGTTCATATTTCAAGCTCCCTTATTTGTTTCTCTAACTTTCATTACGTGCTCCTTTGCCAGTCTCACGTCATCAAAATATTAGACCTGATTTGCATGCCTCTTTCCTTTATAAATCATATGTTCTCAAGTTAATCACTCACACATCACACCATTAATTCCATCATCAACTCTTGTTCATCCAAATTAATTTCAAAATTCATGGAAGTCTAAGAATCACTACTGCGCCTTTGTTCGATCGGGCTAATTTTTGAGCAGCGTGTTCGCAACATGTAGTTCTTCATTTTCATCGGTCTGATCGTCAAAATAATGCCTGGAGCGAGAGAAATTGTGTCTGCACCGTAATTGAGAATTTAAGGCTTAGGGAAGGAAAGCGTTCAAGGTACCAAAGAAGAGATGATGCATGCTTTGGTGTTCTTGCTTGAAGCGCGTACGAGGATAAAATTGGGTTTTTGATTTAATTGTAATTTTTAGACTATTCGAAGGATGTTTATTTTAAGAGCTTTAATAAGAAATTTTATTCATGTTTTTGATAAGAAATGATTATTTACGATTTTTTTATTTTATTTTATAAAAATAGTAGTCTTTTCTTATAAGAAGAAGTAGGCGTAACATCTTGGATCAAAATTCAGAACGTTACATTATGGTATCAGAGTAGACCTCTCCCAGTACAGTGTGGTTCGAAGACGAACCAAGCAGAAGCTGGTGGGCATGTAACACCCAAGGCTGACGAGGGGGGGAGTGGTCGCTGGTGCACAACGCACGACAATGAGCGGCTCCCGACAACTTCTAGAGGAACCGAATCACATCGGAATGAGAGGGATCCGGAGGCCGTGTAGGTATGAGACTACATGGTTGAATGAAGACTTATAAGAATTGTTTGGTACTACCTATATCAACAAGATGCATCATCTTTTTGGTAACCCATTCCATAAGAACTCCACAGTTAAGCGTGCTTGACTTGGAGTAATCTTTGGATGGGTGACCAACCGGGAAGTTTCCCGGTAAGCGTGTGAGTGAGGACAAAACATGCTGAAAAGACTCGTGTTGATTTGTGGGTCAGTCGGCAATCCTAAGAGCAGTCTGGGATGTTACAAAGGACCTGCAGCCGCCGGCAACAGAGCGGTCATGAATGCTTAAGGTGCGACAAACGACTACTCCGTCGACACGAAACATCTTCACACCTAGCTCTGTTGAGAAACAACAACCAAACAACCAAATCCTAAATCCAGGAGAACAGGAGATCCGTCAGCGGCAAGGCTCTAGTGGCACAAAACGACAACTCAGACAAAACACAACCCCAACAACTCACGAAAACCGTCCCAACACACCGCCACGTAACAGTGGCGATCCTTCTCTTCCACTTGAACCGACCGACAACAATATCCAAGAGTAACATTTTTCTCATTGATTCATTAACCAGTGAAGTGCACAAAAAGTAAAAAAAGTAGAAATTACAACACATAATCTTCTCTAGAATGGTTATGAACTTGAATGGACGTTTCTCCGTGGATTCTTCAACTTTTGGTAATTTTTGAAAGTATTTTGAGACCTTTGTAGAATTGTTTTGAAAATAAGGAGACATCTTCTATGGATGCTTCACTTCACTCTTCCTAATATTCCCTTTATATGAAAATTCATTAAAGGGATCATCCACATTCGTATTATACATATTATTTTCCATTTAGCTCAAAATATTTTCTTTAGACCTAAATTGTTCCTTTAACTGAAGCAGATAACCCTAAGTATTATAAAAATCTAAAGTTACAAAGTAAAATAAAAAACTGAAAAAACTATAAAAAAAATTGAAGCGGCAAAATAAAAAGCATGTAAAAAGAGGTTAAGGTTTATACCTTGTCGACAACAAGTTCTTGATCTTTCAGTACCTATCATTTGCAAAATAAAAAGCAAGAATGCAATTACCATTAAGGTTTAGAGGTATCTGAAATGGTGAACAATTAGGAAAAATGTAGGATTTATGGGTTGGTTAGGGTTTTAAAGGCTATAGTAGAAAAAAAAATATTAATGATTCATTGATATTGTAAGGCAAGATATAAAATGAGACAAATTGTTTTAGCAAGAATGACATATATTAGAGGACAAAGGGAGTAATAAGTTTCAATTCAGGCCCCTAATTGCTTAGATTTCAATACAGGGTATTTTTATAATTTAAAATTAATCATATTTCTCTATTTTCTATTTCACTTCTCCTTTTCTTATATCAAACAATGCCTCAAAATTTCATATTAATTTTTTTACATATCTTTCCCTTGTCTTACACTCTCTCTTATGTATTTCCCCTTTCTCATCATATCTCCACACCCATATGAAATTTTTTGATATAAAATAATTAATTTAGTTAAAACTATTAAAAAAGTTCTATAAAAAAGACAAGAAAATTTATCAAAAAAAAAGAGAAAGAAGTAAACATTTGTTTTAGGGAGCAGAGTAAACATGTTAATTGTGCACAAAATCATCCAATCTATGCGCCGGATTTCATGTTGATGTTTTTTCTACACGAGAACAACTAACTCATTTCATTTATAATGATGTCCGAAATACAACGTGGGGACTAGATTGTGATCATAAGCAACCCGATTAGTTTGCCGCCTAATATAATTTACATGAAAGCTGTACTGATGAGATAACAAATGTTTGTAATGATAAAGAAGTCTTCCCAACTAGATGATTGGATAATTAACCTGATGCACTCTATTTATTATTGGATCACGACTTGCTACATTTATTTATACTTGTGCATTAACAATTCCAAGAATATTTGTTTAAAAATCAATTTCTGAAATATCTAAGAAGCTTAGAATCTGTTCTGCACTTTGATTAAGCAACCTCAATTGGTGAAATAAAAAGTGATATTAGGATAAGTTCGACAAGGTACATAAGTATGTGGAATTCAGCTTGAAATGAACCGGTACATCAGAAACTAAATAGCATGATTACAATAATCAAATAGGAAAAATCTATCTTAATAAATCAATAAAGATCATCTCAGTGAATACTTCTTTCCCGTAAAGGCTTGGAATTGCGGGGTATCTGCCTTCTTCTTGGATGATTCTTGACTTGCAACGTTCAGAGAAGCCTATTAACAGAAAAAAAATCATCATTAGATCATGTCAATAGACCACAAGTTCAATGTAATAAAATTCTCTGTTTCTCCAAAAATAATACTATAGTCTATAGATGAAACTTACCTTTGGCTGTGGTTGAACTTTGGGTGCATTTGCGTTTGAGCCAAAAACAAGCTTCCCTGAAGTTCTATTGGAACTGTCGGTTTTATGTTCAGTCTGTTGCTGCTTTGGAACTGGAGTGGAAGCTTGTTCAACTGATTGTGTCGACGGTTTACCATCCAAACGCCTCCCGATACCACTGAATGGCATCAGTCTGGGAACCTTTGCTGCTGGCTCTTCTTCAACTGAAATGCAAACAAAATATTTAAATCCTCTAGTGAAATTTTCACTTAAAAACAAACACAAAATTCTTCAAGCATATTCCAACATATAATAAAAGAATCATTACCTTGTGGAGATTCCTTACGAGACAAATCAGATGGCAAAGGCTTCTCAGGTTCTTTGTAATCAAGAGGTGGAGCAAACTCAACTTCACAATCTGTTTCTATTATACTGATTGCGGGAGAAGGTTTCGTTTCAACCACATCAATGTAATGCTTTTTGTTGTTATATGGAATCATTATAGTGCGTCCGGTTGTTAAACATGAGTAACTCCTCAATGAAGTTTCTAACCTGCAAATGATCAAGGGGAAGAAAAAAGATATTAATTGACACAATTATGTGATTTAATAAACACACAATTAGGGCTATGTTTGGATAAAAATCTCATTGAAGCAATTATAGCATAAACATTTATCTTCTAAGTGTTTATGTATAAGCAATAAGCTAATCCTGCAGAGAGCTTATGGAAATAAGTTGAAAACAACTTATAGACATGTCACAATTAAGCAGTTTCTGTAAGTTCTTTTAAACAGTTCCGCAAGTGCTTATAACAGTAGTTAAGCTTAAATAAGTCAATTCAAATACGCAATGGATATGGAATTCAATTATTCATACATGGCTTTTGGATCGGAGATATCCAAGAAGTCTTTGCTGTGAGGCTGCAACTTCACAAACTTTCCTTTAACAAGACTTGTGCTTTTCAGAGACACAATGTTTCCTTCCTGTAGGAGCAAATCTTCCATCATCTGAGAATTACAAGAACAGAAAAAAGAAATAAGATGTTATAAATAAAAATGATCACTCAATTAACTAAAGAGATATAAATATGAACAAAGAAAGAAAGGAAATCAGATATACCCAATTTGGTAAGAATACAATCCCCTCATCAGCGGTGAATTCCAGAACTCCACAGTGAGTAGTTCTTTCAGCAGAAGTATTTCTCAGTTCAAATAACATTGGATATTCAATGTTCAAATGTGCTGAAAGATTTTAACAAGAGTGTTAATTTAGCATATGGGAGGAAAAAATAATCAAATTATTGAAACCTAAAAGACAAATATAAACTTACCAAGGCGGTCTAGAGCTGAAGAGGGCATGATAACTGAAAGGAAAAAGAATTTGCATTAGCTATCAGAATTTCACAATGTTTGATTCCAAATAATACAATGTAACTATGTAAGGTGTTAGTGCACTTACTTTTATCGCCGTTTTCCAGAGTTGGCTGCAAAAAAGAAAAATTAGAAGTAAGCATACGCTTTAAATTGATGTGTCTGGTGTATTATTAGCATCTATTTCACTTTCACATAACGTTGAATCACTTTCATTTTCTTAAATTATTTATTATTAGTATCTATTTGTCAATATATCAAAGTCATGTTCAGTGTGTATGTTTCAGTACTTCATTTGGAGTCACATACAAGGAATAAATTATAAGTAACGAGTAAATAGAAAAGAGTTATCTACCCAATTTGTGTACATATAAAGAAGGTTCAAACATGTGTGCATATAAAGAATGTTCAAACATTAGAGTTATTGATCAAAACAATATAAATGTCTGATACGCAGCTGTAATGGGAGCTGCCAAAGATGTAACAATAATGCAATTTGTTTGTTTTCTTAGCAAGTAGTGATTGATTGTTGGTGTAAAACAATTTTAAAACATGCATATGAATTAAATTGGGTTAGAGAAGTTAGATATACATCAAGTGACATACCCTTTTAAGAGATGAGACCGGGAAACAACTGTAAACATGTTCAAAGATCTCTTTGCCGAGTCCGTTCCATAGATAATCATCATTCCATCCATGATGATCCTCATACAAATTCTCATTGCACTGACCCTCAATCGAAACCACATCCCACCGATCCTCGTTTGAAACTTCACATAACATATCCTCATAATGATCCTCATCACTCATCTGATCATCCTCATCTTCATTCTGTTGATGCTCAGGTGAATCATCATTCAACTGATCCTCATGCATATCCCCATTCTTCAGATTCACAACCGAATTCTACACATTAAAAAAAGAAGTTAATGAGACCACATCATTATATAACCATAATAAGTAACAAAGAACAATTTTGGAATGGACAGAACAACGGCATAGCAATTTAACAAGCTATCACACACATAGTTTCATTAAAAGCGGGAGTTATCAATATGAAGTTTTCTGTTTATAGAACAACATACCATATTTAGCAAGCCCTTGAAAGTAAGTTGAAAACCGATTATCTGGGCAACAACAAAAATAAACAAATAAGCAAAACGATAAAGTAACAGAGATAAAACCTAATAAAGCAAACTAAGGATGTTAACCTTTGAATGTAAAAGAAAGAAAACAGTCGAGAGAGAGGGAGTTCCAGAGAAGAAAATAAACACTGCAATAGTTGCCAACTGCGATACTATGAAACTTGACTTTGGAATAGAGAAACCTTAAGTTTAAGTGTTTTTATAGTTGCTTGTTAATTAGGGTTCAAATATTGACACAAGCCCAACATCCCAATATTCTAGACCGTATAAATCTGATTGTTTGTTATTCTCAAGATATATTTTAACGAGTTCAGAGATTTGAATTATCTCCTCTAAAAAAAAGATTTGAATTATTATAATTTGTATATATGATGAGATATCGATAACTTCTTTTCAAGGTTGTTATTATTTTTCTTTACCCTATTTCTTTTTTATAGAAAGGTTTCATAAAAAAATAAATAATTGATAGAAAATAGAAGTATTACCAAGTAAAAAATTGAAGATTCAGAAATTTAAATTTGCAGTTAAACGTACAAGAATTTCACTTATAAAAACTAGCGAAAAGACGGGTACTAACGTGTCCGTCTTTTTGCTTTTTTTACTGCGCTAACATTCCAAAATTATTAATGGCGATTTTTTTATGAAATTTTGATTTGAATTAAAACTAAAAATATAAATGCTTGTTACTTCCAAGTTATAACAAACCATTATTGATTTCAATGACACGACAATATAATAAAAAAATATAATCTAATTTTTTTTTAAATGACACCAACAATGATCTTTATTATAGAAAAAATTGTTTCAGGGTATAATTGGGATAATGAAAAAAGTAAGTATAAATATACTCATCTAGTTTGTTACACTTTTTAAATGATAAAGAATAAAAAAAACAGACATATATATATATATATATTCGTATCGTGTTTGTTACATTTTTTTTAAAATATTTAAATTTATTCTTATATATTTGTTACATGTGTTATTTGTATTCAAAATTGAGGGCATTTTTGGAAACAGAAAAAACCAACTCAAAAAGGCGGAAAGATGTTATTTTCTTTGTATATAGTATAAATATAGAATAGTATAGATATACTAGGATTCATCTTATTAAAACTGCGTAAAAAAAAATTGGCAAATAAGATTAAAATAAAATCTTTTGAGAGTGTCCAATGTTGTTTCTATTTTAATGGGATTAAAATAAACTCATCAACTTGTACCAAAAAAATAAAAAATAAACTCATCAACCACTTGAGTTGGTTATATATATTGTTTTTAAGATATACTAAAAACAAGCATCCGCAATATTATAGAAAAAGATCCCAACAAAATCAAATCTTAGACCCATAACAATCACCATGTATATAATTTGAGAATATCATAGATTACGTACAAAGTAAGTTTTCATTTAAAATTTGCATAAAAGGAATTTTATATAATTAAGTTAGTATTTATTATTTACTTGAATATAAATTTAAGTTGAAAGAAAAATAGTAAGGGTAGAGTTAGAATGAATACGTCATTTAAAAATTATCGTATTTACAATTATCAAATTGATAGGTATATAATGTAACGATAACTTTTTGGAGACTTTTTAGTTTCTACTGTGGACCCGATCCAACGATGGATCCTATTATTTATACTCCCTCCGTTTCACGATAATTGTCCATTTTGAAGAAATTACACATATCAAGGAATCAAATAAATGTTGTCATTTTTTATGAAATTTTTTGTGTTTTTTCTATAATACCCTTACTCATTTATTATTTCATTCTATTATTTCTCTCTCTACAATAAATAGGTAATGGTATTATTGATAAATCAATAATTAATGTTGCATTGAAACTTGAAAGTGACAAGTAAAGTGAAACAAAATTATTCTCCAAAATAGACAAGTATTGTGAAACGGAGGGAGTAGTAAATTTTAAGAAGTTATTATTTTCATTTCCACGTTTGTAAATGGTATAGATCCACCTTGGAAACCTTTTTTTAGAAGTTAACATCAGGCACACCCTAAATCACCCATCTTTTCAAGATGATGTGAAAATTAGTTCCAAAAAGTTCCATAAAATTATTTAATTATTATTAATAATTTGTTGGAGAAATTACGATGAATAATAAATTTTAAAGTGCAAGCAGCACATGTGCAGAATAAGCAAAACACAAAACTAAATACCTTATTGAGTTAAATTATGTTAAAATGGAATTAGACAATAAGGATACTGAAAAAATAAGATATGAAGTTAGATAAAGACAGGATACGATATGGACATGATAAACATTAATTCTATCATGTGTTTGATGTGCACACGATAAAAAACATATGTCATTATTTTATTATAATTAAATGAGAAAATTACTCTCGTAATTAATTAAATATTTTTAAAACGGCATGTAATTAACTATAAATAAAGTAATGAATGACAACATTTTAAAAACGACAGAATATCAAGGTAATAAATAAAGAATGCATTTCTAATCATATCAGGACACTATTTCAGGCTATTCGCAAGATAAAAGTTACAAAGGCAAGTCAAAATATGATAGAAAAATGGTTTATTTTATCCGATCTCTTTGATACATAAATATGAGATTTAAGTAGGATATGATAAATATATCATATCTAGACCACCAAAGTAATATATATATATATATATATATATATATATATATATATAT
>Ga0228711_1002756_pt1 | contig 27172 bp, 15 predicted proteins | sample MedpolnodulmetaG_2_FD_177996 | JGI IMG/M metagenome (GOLD analysis project Ga0228711, IMG submission 177996) | Root nodule microbial communities from Medicago polymorpha collected in Santa Monica, California, United States - brown nodules | ecosystem: Host-associated > Plants > Roots > Nodule... | reverse complement strand
TAAAGGAGAAATTTAAAAAAAAAAAAAAAAAAAGTCCCTGAATATAAGATGAAATACAAATTCCTAGATGCATTAATTAATCTTTTTCCAAATAAATATATCTCATATTAATACTATCAATTTGTCTTGGTATATGAAAAGTTAACATTAAATATATATTTAATTAAGAGTAATCTAGTAATAAACACACATATTTGAGACAACTTTATTACTCCAACAATTTTACTAAATACTCGTGATTTTTGTAAACTACTCATATAAAAAAGGACAGAGTGAGTAGTTTTTTATTACTTCAAAACAACATAAATCACATTCTTGCAATTCTTGTGTGCTTTCCTTCGTAATCTTTAGCAATGTATCTTTTCAATAATTATCATATTGATGAGTTAGGATTCTCTCCGGTTATTAAAATAAATAGAAAGGTCGATTACAATATTTTTTTATTGTGTATAAAAGGATATAAATGCATACATTTTCAAAGTGGGTGATGTTATTTGATATTTATGTTGGAACAAAATTGGTTTGTACAATTTCTCTGGGGTTTTGATAATAACAAAGTATTAAAGAATAATTGGATATGGTAATATATGTTCAAGTGTGCATGACCATAGATTCAAATTTAACATGGTCTGAACATGTATAAGAGCGTTAGAAGCACAAAGAGAATCAAAAAGACTATGGTAGAAGATCTTAAGAAATGTCAATCAGAAGTCAACGCCTTGGATCAGAAGAAACAAAGCTACTCAGAAGCTGAAGATTTGCATCAAACTTTGAAGACCTCCAGACTCTGAAGAACATATGATCATGAGGGACCCAAAAGCCATGTTTGATTTGTCCTCTTATGAAGTTGTCTCGATCAAGACTTTGATAGTACAGTTTGTCATACTCTGATCACATATAGAAACAAACAAATAACTGCAAGGACAAAGAGAATGAACGGATAATTCCGGTTTCAGCAAAATCATTTCAAATGTCTAATCAACGACATTATCCATATCAGGTAATGGAACAACGTCCATGATTTGAAGCTTCTCAACGATCTTAATGTGTTGGCACTCTTATTCAATGTCTCTCAAATCCCTTCCTATATAAGGAGTTGATGACTTGAAGAACAATAAGAAGACTTTTTATTTTAATTGTGTCCTTACTCTGTCAAAAAAAAAACACATAGAAGACTTAAGATTTTCTTATCAAAGTTTGTATCTTAGAAATTCTAAGTATTTGAGTATGTTATGTTTTGTTCACACCTTTGATTGTATATCAAGTGTAAGAACAAATCTATTTATTTGTAAACTCTTAGAAATCCCCTTTCAGATGTGATTGAGCAATTAGAAATCCCCTTTCAGATGTGATTGAGCATTGGTCTTTAGCTTATGTGTTTGAGCATTTGTTCCTTGAAAGTGCAATGGAAGTCTCTCTCTCTCCCCCTCTCCCGCTCTCCCTCCCTCCCCCTCTCCCTCTCTGTCTCTCACTTGAACCCATCACTTTGACCAGTGCATAAACACTTAGAAAAAGATTGAAAAAATCAACACAATTCAAACCCATCCTTTGTGTCTTTCGCACCTTCAATTTATAGGAAAAACTATAGTAACAAATATATTCATATATTTTTAAGAAATGAAAATGATATTTTTTTACCATGAAAGACAACAAACACGCCAATTTTAAAGTTGTCGATTAGTCATTTTAAATCATGAGAATACTGATTCTTGAAGTTTTGAACTGATGAAATAAAATAATTCTTGAATTTTATGAATTGACAAATATATTTATGAAATTCTAACACAGGAATATTCAAAATAATTCTTATGTTCTTCTATCTTTAGATGTTATTATATGACAAGTAAATGCGCATGTGGTTATTCACGTGGATAACAAATCGACTCCATATCACAAGGAACTTATGCCTATGATAGAATCAATTCAAGATAATCTTATGGTAATCTCATAATATACTCTATTGATAGAAATTAATCATCAAAGAAATAATTTCAAATTTATTTACAATAAGAAGCTTAACTGATTAAGCTCCACACATCAATGCACCAACTATCTTACATGGCAATTTATAGGCTTCAATGATAGAATAGAATCCATATAATAGGAATCTCAAAAACTTCATGTAAATTTAATACTACACACTTCTCTACTGGCGCAAGTTCTCCAACAAAGCAATAACAGCCCTTAATTCCAACACCAGGATAGTTTTCAACCACTTAGTGTCAATTAATTCTTTTTTATAGAGAAGTGTCAATTAATTCTTAAAACCAAAACTTGAAATTGGATCCTTCAAATCTTTAATATGTGAAGGACCCAACCTTGGATATGTTAGAAATTTGATGTTCACATACTTAATAAGGCTGAAACACACCATTAAATGACCAAAATACCACTCAGCAGTTAACTGCTGTTGGTTACGTATTTCTTCGGCAGTTAACTGCCGTCGGTTCCATCGGCGATTAACTGCCGAGGAAAGCAATTATGCAGACAGTGGCTTCTGCATAATTCAATCAAGCCATTTTTGGGCACGTTTTTACCTATAATGCAACTAGAGCATTTTTAGAGGCAATACAACTCATACACCATTTATACTCAGTCATAAACAAGAAAAATACATTATCTTTTACAGTTGTCCATAATTAAATCAATCTGACAATTCGTTAAAATTACACGAATGTTTGAAATTCATCAAAACATTAAAAGAGTGTCCATAATTAAACAACACATTATTTATCATTAAATTAAATCTCTACTGACATTCTACGCACTTGCAGATGGAACGAACACACTTATATAATATATTATCTTCCACCATATTCCTAAACATAAATCTAACGTCGCTATCGTCACGAATAAGCCAAGACACATGGCTCGTCGTTTTCCACATGTGTTCATCTTTATCTTCTCTTAGGTCTATGCAAGGTATTTGAGCAAATAAGTGACGTGTATATTGATTTTCACCAAGATGCTCAAAATATGTGTTAAGTTGTGCCTTCAAATCATCAAGAGAGTCGGTCGCCGTTATCATAACCTTAATTGTCTTTTTAAAAGCGGAGTACCGAACACGACCTTCAATTTTTGCAACCTCGGACATATTTCCCTTCACAAAAGCTTTATGGAAAAAAATCATACATTAGAATGAAATCAAATGAAACGTAATAACCAATAAAAATGTATATCAAATGTGTAAACATTGATAAGGAATAAATAAGTATTGCACTAGTTTCACCACATAAAAGTCATATTTTCATATATTTATATAAATTACATAATGTTAGCTATATATTGGCCACAAAAAATTGGTGTACAATATCGACCCCAAAAAATATGTCGGTGTAATTTCTACCAAAAAAAGGATTAGCACTGACAAAAAAAATCACTCATATCGCATCAAGTGAAATTGAATCTTCTTCATCTTCCACAATAACTTCAAAATCTTGCTTTGCTTTTTCGAGAGTGTCGCACAAAATAGGTTTAGCTTCGTTTGACTCCTTTTTTGGCTTGGGCGGTTTCTTTCCCTTTTCAATAATCATGAGATCTTGGAACAGGTCGTGTTGATCCAAATACTCATCTTCTCAAGTCAATGCCTCTTCATTCTTGTGATTATTCTACTCCGTAGATGATGGAGGTAGTGGACAACCATCCTTCAAAAAATAAGCACAAAATGATTCGGAATTACGCCAAGGCACATGATGGGAGTTTTTTGCTTAGCCGGTGGTCGCCCTCTTAGTGGGAAAAAAGATTCCGAAGTTCCAATTTCATGATTTGTCAACAAGACCACACACCTACTGTAATAATTGGCAACAATGTGTTCCATGTCCGGAAACGCCAATCACTTATCAACAAGTGCAATACCTCCACTGTCTGTGGGAGGACGTAAGTCATTTAAAATGAAGTTATAACAATCATCACCTGCATATACTCACACATAATAATTTCTATGATCTTTCAACTCTTGAAACAGATGTCTACGAATCATGATATGATTTTCTTCGATCAATCTCATGAATTGGCTATATCCCGAAATCCACAATGTCCATCGCCTATAACATCCACCACTTTTTCAATAAATGGAACCATGAACTTTGACATATCATCAATAGGGGCCAAAACTGCATTAGACGTTGGAACCAGAATAGGCTTTGAAAACCGAGTAGCTGGTGGAAGTGGGGAACGTGATGTTTTACCAAGACGAGCACCTTTCCTTTTAGGAAATTGTCATACCCCAAATTTTGACCACTTTTTTCTATTTTTATCCATTTTATTCGTATATTTAAAGTCGGGAATTTTCGTTGTTTCAGACAAAATTTCGGCAGAGAGGTATTTTAAAATACCTCATTTGGCTACCAAAATGGACAGTTTTAATTACGTTTTTTTAGTTTATTATCTTCCCCTTTTATTTCTTTCCTTTTATGTATTTATCTCATTTTTATTTATTTCATTTTTAATTTTCGTTTTTATTTATTTGTATTATTAAATAATATTTTATTTTTAAAGTGTTATCTTTTAAAGTCCTGTACACATGTCAGTTGTCTATTGGTCCTTTGGTTTCCTCTTGCACAAGTTTCTGCAGGGGCATTTTGGTCATTGTCCTGTATCAGAGAAACCCTAGAAAAGGACAGTTTATAAATAGATTGTCATTTATTGCACTGTTCACGCGTCAGAGAAATCAGCAAAGGTCACCAATCAAATCACAGAAACACAAAAAACCCTTTCTCTCTCATCCAATTTCGGATCAAACACCAAAATTCACGGAAAAATGATGAACACATGATGAACAAATAGAACATTTTCCAAAGAATCATATGAACATATCATCCAGATCCAACCGAATCTCATCCCTTCTAACTCAAACACAAATCCGAATTCGTCCATAAACATAATAGATCAAGTGATCTCGAACCAGGAACAACACATACCTTAGCTGTTTCAGTTCGAATTCAAGTGTAAACATCACGAATGGATCCGAATCCAAAAGAAACAAGAGAAGAAGGAAACGAGATCCGAGATGCGAAAAGAGAGGAAGGTAGATCGGACTACCCGCACGTTTTGAACCAGGAACGGACTCGGATCTTACGAATCGAACCAAAAGGTGAGAAAGAGGTATAAGTTTTTTCGTTATTTGTGTTTTGTTTGCTAAAAGTTTAGATCTAGGCTTGTTTGTTGTGTTTTGTTGAGATTTAGTCGTAGATTTGGTTAGAGGAGAAGGAGAGGAAGCCGTCGGTATAAAAATTTTGAAAAAAAATTTAAAAAAAAAACTCTGATGCGGTGGCGTTACGGCCGACCGCCGTCACACCTTTCTTCTCTGAAGATCTGTTTCTAGAGAGAAGGGAGAGCTTCTCTCTCTAAGAGAGAGAAGTTTTTGTGAGTTGTGTTGTTTTTTTGGTGAAATTTGCTTTTATATTGGTCTTTGTTTGGTCTGATTGTGTGTGAGCATGACTATGTTCTTGGCATGTGAACTCAAGACTAGACCGTTGGATCTCAAATCTGACGGTCCAGGATGCTCTTGGGAGGATTCACGTATGCCTTTGGCTTTTACTCCTCAATGTGTGTCTTTTGTTTAAACCGTCAGATCTCAAATTTGACGGTTACTGTGTGCTTAACTTTAAATTCTATGAGTGTTGTCTATTTTCATTATTGTGTTCCTGTTTTTTAAACCCTTGGATCATTTGATCCAGTGGTTGTGATGAGTTGATACAGTGATTGAATCTGGACCTCCTGATTCATCAAGTGGTCCAGATTAATCCTGCCTGAGCCCCTTTGTTTTATTTATTTTTTCAATATATTTTACACCTTTTTTTTTCATTTTAATGTCTCTTTTTATTCTAAAAAATGTATTCTCTCTTTTAAAACTTTCTATCTTTTAATATTTTTTTATTTCCACTATTTTTTATTTGCTTGATTGTTTTTAAATTGCGATTTATTTTATGCTCATTTTATTTGTCATTTATTTCTAATTTAATTTGTGCTTAGAATTTTTTGCATGCATATTTAATTCTTGTAACTTATTTTATTGTCATCATTTCATTAGTGTGTATTTAGGAAATTATGTAATTTAATTCATGCACTTTATTATTCTTGTCATTTATATTTCTCTTGAGACCATAGAATGTATTTAGGCTTGATGTAATACTCATATAATAAAAATGCACCGACACCACAAATTTATTTTATCGCATTATGATTATTACCGTGAGTGAGGACCAAAATGGATTAGGGACCAACTAGGATTAAAAACTTGACTAATTTGAGTGCCTTAAAAGTAAACAACTAGTAATTTAGGTCGGAATCTTACTTGGGATCCAACATCCTTGGTAATTCCTTTCACATTTTATTTTTCCGTTACGTTGAAACGTGTAGTTTTTATCGTTAGTCTAGAAAAATCATTTTTCCAAAAAAATCAAATATGCAAAACTTTAAAAAAAACATTTTCTTAAGAAACCTTGAATTTTAACCCAAGAGTTTGTTTTCCTTTTATTTTCTTAATCAAATTTTAAGCAATTTTTATATCCATATTAGGCTTGGATTTCTTTTAATTAAAATCAAACAACCTCACTTCTTTCATTACTCTATTCCTTGAGGCCTCTTTTCCCTTCTTAAAACCATTTTCAAAAACTTTAAAATCAACCTAACCCACCAAATAATTTTTGAGAGTGAACTACTTGATTTTGATCTCATTCTTTTGGGTAAGTAGGCAAAGGAGTTAATCCTTCCAAATCAAATAAAAAAAATGACAAAAACATACTTCTTCTCCCTTCATTCTTTCACTTAGACATTTAGGCAAGTATTCTCAAAATAAGTAATTGAATTAGCACAAGATAAATTAGGCAAAAGGTTCCTACGGAGTACCGTAGTCGTGTAGGGTGCTTAACACCTTCCCTCCGCGAAATCAACCCCCGGATGCATAATCTCATAAGGGTGTTTACTTACTTTTTCCCTTCCCACGAATAAAAGTTAAGAGTTCAAAGATTGACGATTCAAATCAATTAATGGTTTGATATCCAAAAATCAAGAGCACAGAAATGATGACGTTGTTGCTGAAGTTGACGGTTGACTATCCGGATTTTGGGAATCAACAACCTCCCACAAAGAAGGGATTCAACTAGTCGATGCCACTTTTGCTCTTGACCTCGCAATATCCACTTTTTTCTTGGCTCCCTTGGTTGGTACTTTTCGTGGTGGTGGAGACAACATGGTGATGGCAGAAAATGGCAACTGTCGTAAAACCTCTTTCATTTCTAGATTCATTTGATAAGGGACTTTCTTGAGACGTTCTTGAATACCATTCCACTCCTCCTCAACAGAAAAACCATCTTCATTACTTTCTTGACCCATAGATAACTTATGCCAATGATGGTGTATCTCATCCTAAAAAATAGGCTTGTCGTCACGGATTTTTGTAGAAATAAAGCATGCACATGGTTGCCCATATGATGTCCTTTGAACACAACCACAAATTTCCTTGTCCATACACAATGTTCCCCTACAATGTTCCTCTTCCAAAACAATGTTGCCCAAAGCATATCTAGACACATAACCCCCTAACCCGGAGTACAAAATGACGTCCTTGAATCTATGTTCCAATACGGTACAACTCTTACCAAATGATGTTTGTATCGCAGTTAATTGGATCACCAGCATATAATGTATTTTCTCCAAACAAATACCCAAATCACCCACACTATTGCTCAAATATTTCTATACTAAAGCATGAGCCGATTCTATCATGTAAGTGGTTCTGCAGCCAAGATACAACACATGGTATGTCTATGCCCTCACTATTTTCTTCTTAACAACATCCAAGGTGGCCATGGCATAGGTTAGAAAAATTGGGAAATCATTACAAACATATTGGAATTCCACTAATGCACTTGCATATAATTCTTGAGTGGGTGATTCAACAATAACATCTCATGCTCTCATTATCTTCTTCACTACATCACCATGTTTCACCTCTTTCCCATCCTTTTTTCCCAAAGGATATCTACAGTCTAAGATGCACCTAACTTTAACATTTTTCTGCACATGAACATTTACAGAAGATGACAAAGCATACCCAATTCCAGCAAGAACATGTACATTACGCACAAGTTCATCAAACAAACAAACCAACCTACACTTATTTACCAACAATCTAGACAGAATATCCAAGCACAAATTTTTAGTATTTTGAGATAAAGAATGGACAAAAGAAAAAGCACCCAGAAGTAAAATAGCTTCAGAGAATAATAAAACATGATTATTTCGAAAATCATATTGCGAAGTAGACGATAAAAATAACTTAGAAAGAAACTCAATTGCTGAATCAATAATATCAAAAGTTTGTTTGGTGGGTTTTGTTGATTTTCTTGTCCATATGTAAAGAAGTCTAAAACAAAGGGGGAAGGATTCATGGGAAAGAGAGAAATTTGAAGATGTGAGAATGGAAAGGAGAAGTTTTTCTTGTGGGTCAGCGACATGGAGAGAGGTTTGGGAAATGAGTAGGATTTTGAGATGTTGGTGAAGATGGTGTTTATTGAATGAAGAAGTTGATTGAAGGGTGTTTCGGAGATGGGACCATGCTTGAATGATGGACTTTGCAGAGGTGGTAGCAGGGTGATGAGAGGTTTTTGAGGTGAATTTGTTACCAGAACTGCTCTTTAGCCATTCATCCACGAACAAAATGTTGTCTTCTTTTCTTGACATCTCTTATATATTTTGCCAATGGTGGAATCTCAGTGAGTGATGAAGCTCTGTCGTGACTCTTTATAGTGAACCTGGATTCTCTCTTGTCACCCGCTGCGAAAGAGTGGCGGATCCAGGACCTTGGCCTAGGTGGTGCAAAATATGAAACTTCAATAAATAACTATAATCATATGTATAAAAGTAACATGCTAAAAAAATTACATTCTACTCAATTAATAATGTTTCAAAAAGCAGTTCAGGTATGCTCCATTTACCTAGTGCTCCATTTAGTCCATTTAAACCATGGATGCATGACATGTGGCAAAAAGATATCTAAGGGTCGAGATTAAAATAAAAAAAGAACAAAACAATATATGTTTCATCTGTTTCACGATGCTTCCTCTGTCATCTCATGAGTCACCAGTCAGCTTCCACCGACCACAGCCCCTCTCTCCACCGACCGTCGTCGATCGTCATCCACTATCTCCACTGACCGCCGCCCCTCTCTGATCATCCTTTCGTCGCCCCTCTTTCTCTTATTGTGGTCTCACCGCCACTGTTGTATACTGTTGTTTTAAGATTTGTTGTCCACATCTCCGTCACTTTGTCCCGTTTGGCTGAAGCATATTTTATTTGAATGATTCTCTCAATTGTCAACACAATAATATCATAGAAAAACAAATCTAACTTTGAACACATGCAAAATTTGCAGTTTTAAAAAAGCTGCAAAAACCAGAGTAGGAGAGCAATAGTATTTGACCTATAACAATAAGGCTTAATAGCAATTTTGACCCCCTAAGTATCAGGAAGTTGCGATTTTGGCCCCTAACAAAATAAAATACAATTCAGCCCCCTAAGTATTGTCTTTTTTGTAGTTTTGACCCCCAGACCAATTTTGACCAAGTCAATGCTGATGTGTATGTCACGTGTGTATTTTTTATTTTTTTTATTTCCGAGTTTTTACAATTTTCAAACTTAAAAATCCAAATCCAAAAGCAAAACATGAAAACCCTGTTTCTATTTTTTAGTTTTTAAAACAGCAATAAAAATAGTTTTCAAAAACAATTTTTAAAAGCAAGGCTTCCAAGCGTGTTTTTTGTTTTCAAGTTTTTAAAAATTAGAAAACAGTTTTTAAAAAGCAATTCAAACCGGCCCTTAGCCTCACCATTATAAATGACAAAATCTCTCATTGATAGCTTTATCTGAGGTTTGGCGTTAGTATTTACTCATCATATGTTGTTGAACATTTCATTTCTATGATTTTCACATAAATTTTTTTTGTTTTGTTGTAATGATTATAACAGCGAAACTCACATATACATAGATGCAAATAAGAAAGGTATATGCCAAATATCACGATTGATACTTTTAGTTTGACATAATTTTCAAATTAGTTCTTTAAGTTTCGAAAGTTTCAATTAGGTCATTTTAGTTTGACAGAATTCTCAAGTTAGTCCTTTAAGTTTCAAAAGTTTCAAATAAGTCATTTTAGTTGATAAACTACTTCACCGTTACCCTTGTGGTCTGTTAATAATTAACTGATGCCTATGTAGCTATTAAGTTGTTGACTTTGATCAAAATGTTGTCTTTTAAAAGCTCCAGGATATCAAAACATTATGTTTAATCGTCACAAATGATCATTCTAACACTATAAATGTCGTTTAATAGTGCTAGAAATGCATTTGTTGTTGTAAATATTTGTCTTTCTAGCACAATAAATGATCATTTGTGACCATTAAACATAGCGTTTTGACACCCTAGAACTTTTAAAAGGCAGCATTTTAATTCAAGTCTACAACTTAACGGCTACATCAACGTCAGTTAAACGGAGACTTGTAGCAGGGGTAACGATGAAATAGTTTATCAACTAAAATGATTTATTTAAAACTTTTGAAACTTAAGAGACTAATTTAAAAATTCTGTCAAACTAAAAGGACATAATTGAAACTTTCGAAACATAAATGGCTAACATGTGAATTCTGTCAAACTAAAATAACCAAAATTGATATTTGGCCAAAGGTATAACTTTAGAGTTTTTTCATTCTTTTTTTTTTAACAGTTTTATTAACTCATGATACTATTTGATTTGAATGGATGCCAAGAGTTTCAACAACACAAACTATTTTCATTCGGTTATATGCTTTTCAAGGTTTGCTGAGGAATGAGTGTCAGAAAATAAATAGCTCGAATTATAAGTATTTAATAAATTTTGTTTTACAATAATAGTTTACCATGAAAGATTGTCAATACTGTTCAATAATCTTGAGTGATTAAACCATGTTCTGATAATTGCAAAGATTGTGGAAACATCAAACCTGATGCTTGGTTCGTTTGTCTCCAAGTTTGCAACAAGCTTTTCGTAAACTTTGGAAGAATTTAGTTCCATCAAAAGTGCTTATCTTTATGCAGAGATTGCTACTTTATAAATTACCATCAAGAGATGCGTTAAAGATTAGGGTTTTACTTCTCCTAAATGATCTTTGCGGCTCTCTTTGTGCATAATCCATGAACATGTTTAAGTGTCATCTGATTTTTTTTCATACGAAATTGTTTGTTTCGGGTTGGAATATTGTCCCTTGGGCCTTGTACTCTCTTTAATTTAATTTGTCATTGCATATAAAAAACATTAAAATTATTTCAAAATCAAAATATAAAAGCAAATACAAACCATCTTAGCATTTTATTACTTTTATGTATAAGCTAGACAAACCCAACCCTAGGTTGGAAACATAAAGAAGTAAAGTAGAAAGATAACACATTAACATGTGCTTTATTACCACTTCATATAAGCTACCCCTTTCTTGGAAGATGCTATAACTACTTTTGTATGACAGCCTTCATAAAAGCTATCAGTTTCTCATGATCAGGAAGATTTTCACCTATGACAGGTACATTCTTGAAATTATCAAACCATGTATGCAAGTGAGGGAATTTCTCAGCTTGTAGGATCTTAAATTCAATGATATCTTCAATAGTTACAAGAAACTTGATAGTTGATCCAAGAGCTATGTCCAAAATGTTAACAGTGTCTCCTCCAAAAAGTTTCTTCTCGTGGTCAATGCATTGTTCTTCAACAACTCGAAGATGCTCCCAGATTTTCGCTATGGTATTCTTCCGCTCTTCATCACCACTGCTACTGAAGAGTGCACCTACTACAGGAATCTGTAAAAATTGATAACAGTATGTTATTATTTTCATATTTCTTTTTCTACGTCACTTTCTAGTTTCTTTGGTCCGAATTTCACCTCGACCAATCAAAGCACTAAAATTGTACCGAAGTTTTGTCCTATACTCGAATTAACATTTTAATGGTATGCAAATGAAGGTTAAGAAAAATTGCTTATAATTAAACTTACAATGTCATCAACATATTTTACCCAGAACCGAGCTTGGGCTCTCTCATAGGGATCAACAGGAAGCAAAGGGTATTGTGGCCATATCTCATCAATGTATTCAACAATGATCATAGACTCACATAGAGGTTTTCCATCATGAACCAACACTGGAGTTTTCTTGTGCACTGGATTGTATTCAAGAAGTTGAGGACTCTTGTTGAAACGATCTTCTTCTATGTTCTCATATGGTATACCTTTTAGCTTAAGGGTCAATACTACCCTCAAAGTAAAAGGACTGTACCAAAATCCATGTAGCTTCACTTGATCTGCCATCTTAATTAATTTGTCTTATGCTAAGCCAGTTAACATGTGTGCCTTTATATAGTGATATTAATTCATGGATTTCATCCATAAAAAATAATTTAATGAATGGGTCAATTGCCTTGTTCAACAAGCTCAAAATTTCGAAAATAAAATATTCAATGCTAATAAAGAATTAGTAATACCTTGTTGGTAAAGTTAATATCGAAGAAGCTTCCTGCAGTTCCTCACCTTCATTTGTTAATTAATCGTGGCATGTCCGCCCCACCACATCGCACTTGCCTTATTTTCTCCACCCACTACATTGAATGATAATTTTTAAAGGAGAATTCTTTGATGCACTAAAATCATTTTGAGAATAGGTACATTCATAAAACAAATTTAAAGAGTATTAACAAGACCGGTGGTGCTATTTACAGCGAAACAATTCATCCTGAAGGATTCACGAACATTTTGCAACCGTTGGATTTGTATTTTTTATAGGAATACATGGGTTATTGAAAAAACAGAAGTGGTGCTCACATGGTTACTTTGCACCATCGTGAAAATCTCGTGAGAGTTTTTATCGGGAACTCTAGCATTTTTCTAACAAGACACTCTAGCATAGCCGACCTTAGTTTTTTTAATGAGAGAAACTCTAACTTTTTTAAAGTTTTCTTTCTTTTTCACTTATCGAGGAGGGATGGTTTTAGGTCATTTTTGGACTTAGAATCACCCTTTGTATCTTTTTTCCCCTTTTTTTTTTATCAAAATAAGTTTTTTCTTGTGTTTTTTCGTGATTTTGTCATCTGAATGATGCATTGTGTTGTTCATCATTTTGTGCGGCGTTGTTTGATTTTGTGTCTTATTGGGGTGCTCGTTTGGCTCATATTAAAAGATCTACTTCAGTCAATCACAGATTCAATTAATGATTTGGACGTCAACATTGCAGATCCGGAAGCATGTGTATTCCGGTGATTTAAATTTTATCATAATATTTGTAGGCATTTTGTCGTTTTAACTTGGGTGTTGTGAGTTTATTCGCAGATTCACCCTTTACGATTTTAGCGATGTTGATCAAGTTATTGTATTTGATGTATTCTATCAATTTGAATGAATGAATATCATTTTGTTTTTGTCTAAAAAAAACAAGATACTCTAACATACACATTGCAACACAATTTTTTAGTTGAAGTTTATATGGGTCCCATCATATACATACATATATATATATATAAGATCCACATAATTTGATGAGACTTATTTGAATTTCAACGAATAAGAAAGAGTCTGTTGGGATATTTGTATTAAAAAATGTATTTCTAACATTATTTAAAATTTAAATTTTTCAAAGCAAGTGTAGAATCATCATCAATTATGAATAGTTACATTTAAACTGTGTTGTCACACAGTAACCCAATAATCATTTAATTTGCAGAATCCCAAAACTTTAGTGCTAAAGACATAGAGAAAACAAAAACCATATATAGTAGGACATTAACCTAACCTAGGAAACAAATGATATATAAATTATAAATTACGAAGGCCTAATATGTTGTGAAAAAGTTCTCCCAAATAAAGGAGAAGGTAGATAATCCCACACCAAAAAAAAGTCTGAGCATGCATGCACTCCAAATGAAGCAAGTTTTTTTCTTTTTTTCAACAATAATAATGTGGCAAGTTTTAACAACATAGTTATTTCTATGAGAAACGGTAAAATTCATTTGTACAAGGTAGGGGTGGAAATAGTTCAAATCAATCAACAGTGGCCTACGACAGGGGTGATAATAGGTCAAATCAATCTATAGAGATTTATGACCTAGCCTACGATAGAGGTGAGATAATAGATTTTCTCTTTTTAACACTCACTCTAACCCTCACTCTTTTATTGGATGAAATCCATGTGGATACCACACTTTAGAAATGGATCCCACATGAAGAAAAGGATGAAAAGAAAAAGAAAAAAATAAAATAAGTTGTCAAGAATTGTTCATCAATGTTTTCATATCGCCATAGGGTTATTTTTTCAAATAAAAGGGAACGGTAAATATTTGTAAATAGTAGTACATGTTGCACATAGGTTTAAATATTGTGTACATAACTTGTACACTTGTAATTAGTAAGGAATATTTCCCTACTCTACGGCCTTTTTGAAACATTTCTCAGGTAAATGGCAATTTCTTGTAACATGGCTTCATTACAACCCTTAGAAGACTTTAGTGATCTATACTTGATGCTTTCCGATGAGCATGCTTAGATGTATGTTTGACTTGATTATGATGTTAACACAATGTCGGATGTGAGTCCCACTTCATATACCAGTTTAAATTTCACTTTTTATTTGTGAGGATTGTGTTGGGTGTAATTCAAACTTAACCATGTTATCGACCTGAAATGAATGAAATGATATTTCATTTAGAATTTATTTCACATTAATGTTTTGATCCTAGGATAGTTGTAAATGTGAGACATTCACAATGCAATCTAAATTGAGACATGCATGATCAACCTTTTCAATCCTATTGTTTGATTTACTAAAAACCTAGTGAAAATCCTTTCTTCATTCGTTCTAAAATTGAGCCAACCTTTTGACATCTATGTGTATTTTATAGTATTGTTTATAATTCTGGGTCTCTTATATATAAGTCTATCTCTATTATTAATTTGAATTTTTATTAATTGAGCCTGAAAACTTGTTTGATGACAAGCAAATGTCAAGTGTGAGGGAGTTGATAAACCACATTTATTACAATTTGTGTTTTTTTTTTAAGGATTTACAATTTGTGTTATTATTAATTAGATACTTATCCTTTTTTCCATGATAACTGATTTTGTCATAGGAAGCTTTTTCAATTTTGCATAGATTCATTTTTCTTTTAACACCAGTTTACATATACAAACTGATTAGATTCATATGAGAAATAAGAAATCAAGAAAAATTAACAAGACAATATAATTGAAAAAACACTATATAAGTCTGCAAAATGTAGATCAATTAATCCGCCCCAGTTGCATAATCTTTAACCTTTTGGTACATGATCTTCTTCACCATGAATATAATGCTACTATGATTGTAGCAACAGCAACAGGAACCAACATCAGACGTCTTTGTTTTACATTGACAGCACCAGAATCATCGTCTCCTGCAACTCCATCATCTTTATCAGAAGATTTCTTCTTAGACGACTTAGTCTTTTCCGGTGCTGGAGCTGGAGCAGGAGGCTTAGCAACAAAGAAATCCCGAGGAAGGAGCACTTTGTCCACTTGGTAAACTGCCAGCTGGTGATCTGTGTAAACAGTGCCACCGACTGTAACATTAACAATACCTGTTGTCATGTTCACTTGGTTTCCTGAACTTGTTACATTCAGCCCCAACCTATAAGCGTCATCACCAGCCTGTGTTCTCACCGGGTTGCTCAAAGTATCAAAATTTGACATGGATACAAATGTAGGTAGCAAGTGGAATTGGATGAGCTTGTTCTTTTGTTCATCGCTAAGCGAATTGAGGAAGCCGGGTTTGAGGCTTGAAAATGCATTGTCATTTGGCGCAAACAAGGTTAAACCACCGTTCGAGTTTAAGAGTTGAGAGTTTATTTGGGTGGAAACTTGTGTGGTCTGGAGAAGACGGATTAGTGTGGTGAACCCTCCGGCCTTTTTGAGGATTCTGATAATGTCGGTTGGGGCAGTATCGGTCGAAGGGGCTGGAGCAGGTGATTTCTGGGCTAAAATGGTGGTGGAAGAGAAAGAAACAATTAGAAGAAGTGTGAGAGAGAAGAATGGATGTTTCATCATCACCATAGTTTGTAGAAAGGAGTTGAAAATGGAAGGGTGGTCCTTGAGGTGAATGCTTTGATGCATGTAGAAGTGATGGAGGGTGGGAAATATATGGAATCATGAAAGGGTTTTTTTCCTTTGAAGTTTGGTGAAATGTTTCTTTAGAAACTTAAATTGTCAGCATGCATGAATATACATCAATGAGAGGTAGTGTGTCAAAGGCTACTTTAATATATTAGGAAGTTGGATTTTGCTTGGGGAAGCAGGAAAAACAGTGAGATATGTGTGGTTGTGTGTGCGTGAGGAGGCATAAAAATAAAAGAAAAAATTAGTATTATTGCGTAGCATTTACTTGTAAATTATAATTCTTCTTTGAAATAGCAAAACAATCAAGTGGTTGCTTCCAACTCAAGAAACAAGTCTCTTGAATTTTACTTTTATAATACATTTTGATTTTGATCAAGTTTCATGATATTATTAGGAATGGGTGAGAAATCTGATGTTGGTTACTTGAATAAACTCTGTTGATGTTAGCCTCTGAACTACGATGCATGATTAGCTCAGTGTTTATTGCCAGTGGGACTCTGATGATTATGTTTGTTGCCATTAATGTTTGTTGTGGAAGAAGGATGGATTAACAGATGATTACTCCAAAGGTCATAAAATTTTCTTACTATCTAGTTTCTAAAAGAAGTGTTACAATAATTTTTGGATTTTTTTTTTAAAATCCATTTCATTAAGAATAATAAACTCATGTAATTAACTTCAAAATGAACTATGGCTATTTTGAGCCAAACTTGAAAGCATTTTTTTTACTTTGATGCATAATGATTTGTTATATAGTCATAATATATCATAAGATCGAGCCATAAAACCAAGGAATGTGAAAGTTTGAATCTAGCATAAAATTAGCAGCAGATTAATTACATTAGATTCCTTAACCAGATATGACATGTAATAGTTCTAACAATATCTTTGGTGATATCGACCATTCTTCTGGTGTAAAATCATTCACCAGAAACCAGAATTTTATTATTATAAACATGTTATGTAAGAACTGCTCAGAGGTCTACTTCAAGTAAATAGGTATTATGCATTTAGGAAATTTGGATAGAGACAGCCATCACCATTGACATTTAACAATCTTGCAAGCTGGATCACAGTCTGCTTCATTTTCAGGGCTGGTTGAATATCAACGTTGATTGCTAGGCTTGATTTGAGTCAATACTTTGGATAAAAATATGCAAAGATGGTTCACAAGGACCGACTTTTAGTTTAGCAGTTCATTGGAATACGTTTATGGTGGTTGACAAGAGTGTTGATTCTCAAGTTCTGGAGGGAGTGGTTATGCTTTACGAGTCTACTTTTCTTCTATGATTAGAGGGAGACATATTTAAGGGCATCATGTTTCTAATTTATCAATAAAAATTGAATTTCCAGTAACCAGAAAACCAAAGGAATAGTAAACGAAATGTCTCTTCATCTTGTGGTAGGAAAGGGCAAATTAGCTACCGGTGCCAAAAAACTCAAGGTTTCAAGTAAGAGAAATGACTTGTGAACATCATTTTGGGACAACCGATAACATATGTATATACGGATACCATTTGCCGTTTTCTAATATCTTTTAACTGACCGTGGTTTGCGTGCATATCAATTGAAGAGGAAAATTTATATGGTGTGTTAAGGTGTCCAAAATGTGGTTGTTCCTATAACAGTTCTCTTCAAACAAAGAGGTTAATAGGAACGGAAAAGGATTCTCTACCTTTACTATTTGGTGACTTTAGTGAGTATTTTGTATATGGGTTTTTCTATCATGTGCAAATTTGCACATGTTAATAAGTTTAAAGTAGTAACTTTGACTTGAAACTTGTGTTTTTTATATTAAATATGTAACTTTTAATCAATAATTGTTGGTTTTCAATGAAAAGATACTACTTTTAGTTACCTTAACATGTGCAATATTGCACATGTTAGACAAACCCTTTGTATATAGATCGATGATTAAAATAAATAGTTTAGAAGAATGAGAAAGTTAAGAGAGTTAGAGACAAAGCCCCCAAAGGTAGACAAACCCAACCCGATGAACTGCTTGAATTTGTAGCCATTACACAAGACACAAATTTGGTTGACCCAACTAACAGAGTCACAGATTAAGTTTTAGATCTGTATCTCTCTGTACTTTCAGACGTTACCAAGTCCTGTTGACAAACCATACATAGAATTTGGTTGAACTCAAGAACAACACCTGAGAGAAAACCACTAAAAGACCACTGTAAATATTCCTTCTAACGTTGTATAGGGTACACCTGGTAGATGATAATAATTTATAAGGTGATCCACTCAACACACATACAATCATAAAATCCAAGATGCAAATTCGGTTTGTGTGCATATCTATTCTAAAGCTCAAATGTATAGCTATCCAAAGCACTGAGCACACAATTGTGACCAAGAGAGAAATATTAGGCAAAAGAAACGAATGCAAGATCTAAAAAACAACTTAAGTATGGAATTCATTTTTTTTTTAAATAAAAAATAGTGGAAAAAATTGCTGTGTTTGAATGGGGGAAGTGACCAAAGAGTCTTTGGAAGAAGGGGTGGAGGCTGAGCACTTCTTACCCTCCTTCCATCTCAAAGCCTTAAAATCCCTCCCCCTCGAATTAGACGGAAGACAACAGGAAAGGGTTTTTCAAAATAAATAAGAGATTCCCTCTGATTTAACTTTAACTATCAAGCAAGGGGAAAAAAAATCCCGCCTTTACACCCCTTAAACACTCAAAACAAGGGAAATACTTTCCATCCATCCCATTATTAGCTTAAGCGTTGATTCCACCTGTAGTTAGTACTTAAGTCTGTATGTTTTCTATCTTCCCATGACAAATTTAACTTCAGCCGTGCCACAGAATTTTCAACAAAATATAAAAATGAAAATAACAGTTACAAATGCCAAGCATCAAGTATGAATAGCCACAGGAAGAAAACAATCTATTCATATGAGATGGGACCTCTAAAGAAGAGTGCAACGGTAAGTACACTATGGAAATGTAAAACAGTACATTACTAACCATCATACATGTTTCCATTTCCGAATGTGACAGATTTAACAAAAGAATAGGCTTAGGTTCACCACTATTTTGTTTTACATTTCCTAACCTCCTTTATTCCCTCTTGAGTTTGTCTCTCTTAATGCATCCTCGGCTTTCACTTTCTCAGGAACAAAGTCTGAACAAGCAAAAGCAATGCAGAAACCCTTTTAATTAGTGGTAAATAAATACATGGAAAGGTGAACTTCAAATATTTCAATGTCACTAGATTAAATTTCAACAGGGATAAGAAATTACCGGACAGAAAGTCATATCTTCTTTTCTTACTAACAACACGCGCTGAAACACAAAGCAAGTTGTCTTATCAGTAATTGGGAAAAACGTCTCAATCCACAAACAGCAAATAAATAAACATACACAAGGGTCAATCCAATGGACATACAAAGTAGCAGTTTTACAACCTACTTATGGCATAGGTCAAATATTAAGTCATGTGTTGGTTCATATTTTCAATTTTAACACTGCCAAGTGCAGACCAAAAACAAAACAAAAATAGTTTTACGAAATTTTGTTGAACTCACCCTCCTCGCTTTTGCTCTTATTGATAAAGATCGAAGTAAAAAAACTAACAGAACAAATGACTTACAGTGAATCATAACTTCCAGTGCCTAATTAATGGGTTAGATTAATGATTTTTCTCTTGACAACTACCAGTTTTTTATTCATGGCAATGATAGAGATTTCCTTCAATATTGCACAGGGAAAGAGAAGGTAATGTTTGAAATAGCTTGCAATGACAGCAATTATACAAAAGAACAACAGAAAATATTTTTTAAAAAAATTTACCATTCCCTTTTTTAGTTTACAGCACTGAAGAAGTTTAATGATTTTACCATATCTCTGAACCATTTAACCCTAACTTAATAATAGGTTAATTTAATTAGTTCATGTGAATCAGAATATAGGTTACTAGAACAAAGTAGTGGTGATATTTACAAGTGGATGGGTGGAAAACTATTCAGAAGTGAATGGAGGAAACGGTTCAAGAAGGTAGGTATATGGTATAACTGAAAATTCCTCACACTTCACATCACATGGAGAGATAATCAATCAATATGCAAAATCCTATATGATATGAACTGAATCGATACTAGTATCACACTGACACAGCATGTTTTCATTCTTGTGTCTTATCACCCATGCCTTCCAAGTCCCCATACAGAATTCATTCAAAATTTACTATTAACTAGATTTGATTTGGAACAGCTGCTAGATTTTAAGCCTCACTGTACCAGAAAAAAACCAGTATGACATTCCTTACCCTAAAGCCAAAAGCTCTTTCAAAGACTCAACTTACCTATCCATTATTCTCCTCAGAAAAGTAACCACAAATGCCTAAGAGTTCTACTCAAGCAATTCATTTTTAATGTACAAAGATCACTGCTAACTTGCTAAGTTATGATCACATTGTTATTTACTCAAAAAAAAAAAAATATTAATTTGTAGGAAAACACAACAAAACTTGTAAACGACCAATGACAAGGTAACAAATGGTCAAAAACAATAAACAGCCAGATAACCATACTTAGAGAGGTACAAAATTGATAACCCGCTGTCACATATTAATTTGTAACTGTTTGAGCAGAATACATATTTCTCTCTCAAAAGCATTTATATTATAATAATAATAATAATAATCATCATAGCATAATAGATTGTAAAACCTAAATGTCCAAGCCATTATTTCCCAAAAAAGAAAAGCATCCCTTAAGTTCCAAGAATACAGACGCATGTTTGGATGGGCTTATTTGAGCTTGTCTATTAGCATAAGTTTTGTGAGACTGTTTGGGAGAACTTATGAAAAAAGCTTGTGACAATTTTCAAAACCTTTTTTCAGCTTATTTTCATAAGTTCTCTAATTTAACTTGTAAGAACAACTAATAGCATATACAAAATAATTTAATTTTATCTCATCCTTTGCTATAGAAATAGCTTCTGTGAGCTTATACATACGCACTTATCATGATAAGCTGCAAATAAGCTGTTTATCCAAACAGACCCAAACACTCGACATTAACACATAGACACCGAAAATAATTTAAAAGCAACCACATTTGTCGGTGTTGGACCCTGACACATACCAAACACCAAACACACCGTCAGTGGTGCTACGCATATTAGGGTTTTTGCTAGTTTGGATGAAATTATAGGTTGCAACAAGCAGCAAGTACAAATATAACAGCTTATAGAAAAAAAAGTAGAGAGCAAAAAGACATTACATAGATGATTGTAGCTCAAAGATTTCTTCCGATCCTGAGCACAACAACCATAAGCATCCTCCGCTAATTGCTCAAGAAACTTCTCCTACAACACACAAACACCAAATCAAAAACACATAACAATAACAATAACCAATACAAACAACATCATAAAAACACAAACATTCATAAAATTACCGCAGCATTGTTAATAGCCAAAATAGCTTCCTGAGAAACACGCAAATCGGTAATTTCACCCTTCAAGATCGTCCTAATTCGATTCATAGGAAAAACATGCGTTTTCGCATCTTCTTCTTCGTCATCGTCCTTTCCATGTTTCTTTCTTCTTCCACTTTCTTCCTGTTCTTTGGAATTTCCGTTTGTGAAATTGAGTTTCTTCTTATTCTTGTTCTCTTTGGATTTTTCAATGTTTTTGTTGTCTTTCTTGATTTTGCTAGTAGGTGTTGAGGTTTGAGGTTTTTTGGTTTTCTTCTTGTTGTTTTCTGCTACTGAATTGTTGGAAGAAGCCATTGTGATGATTGTACTTTGATAAGTGATTATTCAGTACAAGCACTTTTCCTTTCAGCTTCCACTGAGTTCACTTTCACGGTGTTTCTGACACAAGGCTTTACTTTCTGTACGAACCGGGTTTTGAAGATGAAACGTACGGGTAATTCGGTTTGAAATAGTATGGCCCAATTCGACCCCAAAAATCTGTTGATGTTATTCGGCCTAATCATGTAGGACTCTTGGTTTCAAACTCGCTTCATTTGGGAACCCCAATCTTATACACTTGTAAAAATAAAACAAAAATTACTGGCCATATCTACATGCAACAAAGGTGACACCTTTGACATCATAACAGTGTTTTGATTACTAACAATTCAAATGAATTGGTTCAAGTGATAACGGATCTAAACTTTGTAACTATATGGTTAGGAGTTCGATTAATTCATTCTGCGTATTGAATGAAAAATCTTGTTAGAAGGAGAGAGAACACACCTTGTGTGTCCCCACATGTTTTTTCGACAAAGATCGTATCTTAAACGGTGGTGTAAACTTTGTATCGATAACATGATAACCGAAAAACAAAATTGGATTGTCCTAGTTTGATTTTCATGGAGTAATTTTTTTAAGTTTTGAACTTTTTGCTTGGTTGAGATTAGCACAATAAAACTTATATACTAAAAGTCTTTTTTTGTACAATATGCTAAAAGTCTTTAAATAAATATAAATCTTTTTTTTAAGGAAAATAAATATAAATCTTGAACATGCGAAAATATAGTATCGGTCCAAGTTAGGATTTTAGGTTTCAAAGTTTTTGCTCAAAAATATATTAAAAAAATCAAATTTCTTAAAAATATATAATATGACTAACTAATGGTAGATGTTCATCAAGTTAAATTAGTCAAAATGAGAGTTTCATATATGCCTAACCCAAGTTCAAACTTAAGACTCTATGAAACTTTGGGGTCAGATAGTTTCAATTTTGCTTTTGTGAAGAAGTTTTGGTACTTGTTAAAGGATAAGGTGAGAATTATGTGTAACCAATTTCATGGCAATGAAGTTCTTCCAAAAGCTTTATTGTCATATTTTGTGGCTTTAATTCCTTAAATTAATTCTCCTTTAGAATTGAAAGACTTTCGCCCTATTCCTTGCTTGGGTGCCTTTATAAGCTATTAGCTAAGGTTCTTGCAAAGAGGTTGGGGAGCGTTTTAAACTCTATCATTTCTAAGAACCAATCGGCTTTTATCAAGGGGGAGAACTTGGTGGATGGGGTGTTGGTGATTAACGAAGTGGTGGATTTTGCGAAAAAAATCTAAAGATGAGGTTTTGATTCTTAAGGTGGATTTTGAAAAGGCTTAGGACTCGGTGGATTGGAGTTTTTTGGTGTATATGATGAAGAGAGTAGGGATGTGTTCGAAGTGGATTTCTTGGATTAAGGCTTGTGTTTGTGGAGGGAGTATGTCCATCCTTGTCAATGGTAGCCCTACGGAAGAGATTAATATTCAAAGAGGTCTTAAGCAAGGAGACCCATTAGCTCCTTTTTTGTTTCTTTTGGTGGCCGAAGGTTTTAGTGGATTGATGAGGAATGCAGAGCGGCTTAACTAATTTGAGGGATTTAAGTTTTTGGAGGATGGTAAGGTTTATTCGCGGCTTCAATACGTCGATGATACGTTATGTATTGGAAAAGTTACGGTGGCGAATTTATGGATTTCGAAAGCTTTTCTTAGGGGTTTTGATTTGGCATCGGGGTTAAAAGTTAATTTTTTTTCAAAAGTTGCTTGGTGGGGATTAACGTTCCGGCATAGTTTATGAGCATGACGTGTGATTTTTTTAATTGTAGTGGAGGGTTGCTTCCGTTTAAGTACTTGGGGTTGCTGGTGGGTGCTAATCTTTGTAGGGTGGCTACTTGGGATCCTTTATTGAATCAATTATCCAAGAGGTTGAACTCGTGGGGCAATAAATACATTAGTTTCGGAGGTGGAATTGTGTTTATTAATTCAGTCTTAAATGTTATTCCCATTTTTTACCTATCTTGTTTCAAGATGCCGGTGAAGGTTTGGAAAAAGGTGGTGCGGATTCAAAGAGAGTTCCTTTTGGGTGGCATGGGAGGTGGAAACAAGATTAGATGGTTGAAATGGGAAACGGTTTGTTCCCATAAATATAAAAAGGGGTTAGGGGTGAAGCATGTGAAGTTAGTCAATTTGAGTTTGCTTGCTAAGTGGAGATGGAGACTTTTGCAAGGGGATCATGCGCTTTGGAAGGATGTTTTAATGGAGAAATATGGGCGGGACACTTTTGATATGGTCGTGGGAGAGAGAGATCCTTGGGCAAGGTGGGTGTCCAAATGGTGGAAAAATTTGGCAAGTCTTGAGGATGGTGGGGATTTTGCTGGGTTTAATGAGGAGGTCGAGAGGAAGGTGGGGAATGGTCTTAATACTAGGTTTTGGCAAAGGGTTTGTAGAGGGGGGGAGTCTTTTATGCTAAAATACATGGGAGTTTGCTAGAGGGAGGGAGATGGGATTTTATTTGGAGGCGTAGTTTTTTTTTTTGTAGGAGGAGAACTTACTTAACAATTTGTTGGAAGAGTTGGATGGTTTTTTTCGGTCTCTAGAGGAGGATAGATGGAGATGGAGATTGGACGAGGACGGTAGGTTCTCGGTTAAGTCGATGTATTACAAGTTGGAAGGAGCTATGTTGGGGGTATAGGTGTCCGGTGGAGAAAATGAGTATTTTTAAGCTTATTTGGAAGTCAGGGCACCTTCAAAAGTGATGGCTTTTACTTTGAAGCTCCTACTTGACTGTTTCCTACTAGAGCCAATTTGGAGATTAGAAATTGCTTACCGCCAGAGGAAGTATCAAATTGCATTTGGTGTAGGATAGAGAGGGAATCTTCCACTCACCTTTTCCTTCATTGTGTTTTCGCCTATGATATTTGGTTGTCTTTTGTGAGGTGGATTAACTGGCTTTTCTTGATTCCTCCGTATTTGTTTATTCATTGGGAGTGTTGGAGTGCATGAGGATATCATAAGAAGATCCGGAAGGGTTGAAGAATGATTTGGCAAGCCGCTATTTGGGTTTTTTCGAAAGCTCGTAATGACCGTATATTCAATAATGTTGTTAAAGGGGTGGAGGAGATAGTTGAAGAGATCAAGGTTTTATCTTGGCGGTGGATGATGGGAATGAGGGATACTCCGGTTTGTATGTTCTACGAGTGGAAGTGGTGTCCGGAGGCGTGTTTATGGAGGTAAAGGAGGAGGGAAAGGAGTGATTCAGGTCTCTTGGTTTGTGGTGCGTTTTTTCTGGATCTGGTGCGTGTTTACTACCCACATGCGTATCTGTTTATGTTGTTTGTATGCTACTTTCTAGCTTCTGTTCTGTGCAGATAGCAGCAGTGGTTGCTGCCTTTTTTGTTTCCTCACGGGAGTGGCAGTGTTTGGGTTTTGCTGTTTTCCCCTATGCGGTTTTGTGTTGGGCAGTTGGTTTTTGGGGAGGAGTTATGGGAATGAATTTCGGGGTATCTAGCTAGATTTCATTGTCATGTCTTTGCTTTTGGTGGGGTTTTGTTGTTTTTGTATTTGGTGTTTTTGCGGTTTTTTTGTGGATGTTATGCCTCTATGCGGCATCTTTGTATTTTTTTCACTGCCTCTAAACGTCTTGCTAGAGTTTTGGTTTCAATAATATTTGCCGATTCAAAAAAAAATTAAAAGGCATCACTATAGAAATTTATTTAAGTCTTTAAACGTGTTGAGTTTGTCCTGCAAATATTTATGAGAAATGTACCTTGTTATTGACTTAGTGGGATAGTAGACGTTGTTTGCAAGCTTTCGAATTTGAATTGGCATTCAATTTAATCAAGCATGGCATGAGGTTAATATATGTGTTGTTTGCAACTTTTAACCTTGTTTGACGTGATATTGGACTTGACCTGGTCTAATAGGTTTTCTTTTGATGATATCTCTAACATTTATTGTTCTAGATTGAATTTTTAGGCGAGGTCAAACTCAATACCAAATCCACGTATGTTGACCTATATAAGCACAAGACTACAGTCTTAAAATGTACGTGTCATTCTAACCCTAACATCTACTTTTTTTATAAAATAAAAAATAAGAACGTTGGAGTTTTTGCAGATACATCCTTCCATCGTCAGTATATCCACCTCGGATTTTGACCTCCACATTCATTCATGAAGCATTCATTCTACCAATCCACCATTATCATAAGATTTCTCATCTTGATAAGTTTTATTCTCTATTTTTTTTGTCTTATATCGTATCAAAAATAAATAAATAAAACTTGAACTCTTTTTTTTTTTACCAAAACTTGAAACTTATCCTGTCTCGAAACATCTCCCATAAAAATAAATACAAAACCCTAAATCTAGCATAAAGGAAATATTATAGATAAGGCGTACAATCTTCAACTATATAGTATCCCAAAGCTAGGTACAGATTACACTCCTTGGCATCTTGCTGAGAGAGTCTATCGTTCACACACACAAGTAACATACAATTTGAAACATAGACATACATAGATAGGATGAGTAAATCATAAATCAAGTACACAATAAGTATGTATGAATAGATGAACACACAATTACAAACAGACACAACATTACGTAACTCAACATAGTACATCTCATTGTGTTTTCTGCTCCCATAAACATCCACAAACAAAAAGCCATATAGACAACTAGTACAAGGTTTCCTTTAAAAGGAACTAGCTAGTGCAAGTTTTCACATAAGTCTGAAAGGAATCATCATTCTCTCTCTTATGCTAGGTCACTCACAAGTACATGTATGTAATCGAACACCGTCCTCACTTCTCTTGAGTCTCAGATTAAGTCACTCATCACATTGATGCTCACCACAACAAACACGTCGTATTTAATTAATTATTATTATTACAAGCATACTCGAAATTTGTCCCTTATGCTGTATTTTTTAGATATTTCAAAAGTAATTAATAGGACAATTTTTAGATATTTTTTGAAGAAATTTATAGGACAATTTTGGTTCATTTCAATTGTTTGATTTTATAAATATTTTGATGCTTTAAAATTCACGTGCCTTTTGTAGAGTAAAATTAGTTTTTAACTTGGTATCCGTATTCATCTCCCTATTTTCGTTCACATTGGCATGGTTGACTTTTAGCCATGATTTAACATTCCTACTCAATATATGTTAACCAACATTCTCTTATTCACTCCATGACTATTATTTATGCCGTGTTTCATATAAAGTAGAGAGATTGTGAGAAGAGAAAAATAAGTGAGAAAATAGAGATTGGC
>Ga0228711_1002755_pt1 | contig 27172 bp, 19 predicted proteins | sample MedpolnodulmetaG_2_FD_177996 | JGI IMG/M metagenome (GOLD analysis project Ga0228711, IMG submission 177996) | Root nodule microbial communities from Medicago polymorpha collected in Santa Monica, California, United States - brown nodules | ecosystem: Host-associated > Plants > Roots > Nodule... | reverse complement strand
AGATACCAATGTAACGTCTAACGTCGTATATGAGGAAGTATTTCGCAATGTGTGATGAAACTACATGCCAATGTACTAAAAATTTCATATTTCTTTTACCGAATTATTGATAGGATTACCGAATTTTCTTTTATAATATTTTTAAATTTCATACATTTTATGAAGTGTTTTATTTTGTCTACTATGGATTATCACATGTTATTTTTTTAACCGTTATCAATTATATATTGTATTTTATTATTCGTATGTCAATTCCTTTATAATAAACTCGTGCGGAGCACGGGTCAAAAATCTAGTAATATGAAACCCTCATATGTATTAGGTTTTTATTTTTTTTTGATAAATCTTATATGTATTAGGTGAAACTCATAGTATCAAAAGCAAGATCATTAAAGTCTAACCCTGCCAAGTAATTTTTCTATGTCTAGGCCAATAACAATGAACATTATATCTAGATCATGTTACTAAATCTAGTGTTAATAACAAGCTATATACAATCTAGAACCGAATCAAAGTTGATTAGACGGTGAAAAGCATTACAAAAAGGAAAATACGTTGAACATAACTCAAATTTCATTTTACGAGGACATCATAAATTAGATGGTCCACACAATTCTATAGATGTTCCTCATTCAACCCTAATTTAGAGTGTTTAGGATTATAATAACATATAATACATAATAAAAGAGAATATAAATTATACATGCAAAGAGTGATAAGAATTGTCTTCAGTCATGTTTCCATGGCTAAAAAGTTCCACCTAAGCCGTCAAGATTCCTAACCCTTGTTTTTGGATGAAAAATCACATTAATATGCACTTTCATGCATCACAAATGCGCGTCGTGCTCGAGATTGTAAAACATGCGGCAACTTTGATTCATTATAGGGTGTGCGCCTCCCCCGCGGCAAGGAAAACTTCATCTTTTCGTCCTTCAAGACACACATGGTGCATGGCCTAGGACCACTTTTCCTTGATTTCTTCTTTCTTCATGGAATTTTCATTTTTGATATGTTATTTGAACTTGGGACAAAAGTACCCCAAGTTCTCCGGGCTTCAACATCTTCATTGTGTTTGGTCTTCATGATTTTGTCACTTTCTACGAGGTGTCTTCTAATCGGATCAACCCAATTGTCTATCCTAAAAAGACTATGACATCCTATAAAGTTGTTTGGTCAGGGAATTACATGACACATATTGCCTAAATTCAAAATAGCACCGACTCTTTCGCAAGATACTAGTAACTCACTCTAATCCTCAATACAATCCTAAAATACAAGACAAAAAGACTATAAAATAGTATAATACATTCTTTTATATGGAGTCATCAAAGATGTACCATACAAAGCATATACTATTAATTGTCATAGTGTCTAGAACTTTTGATTCCTCTTAATATATCTTGCAAATTTGAGCGATTATTGCGTGTCTTTGTATACTCTAACAAAAAAATTGAGAGAAAGTGATACTCTGATGTGTGTTTAAGTGCGAAGGAACAACTATGCAGTTTAGATCATATGTGGTCAAATTTCCGGGTTCAACATAAAGTTCATCCTCTATGATCAACGTACGGTGGACAACTCATGATATGTGAACAACGCAAAGTATCATTTGTGGTTAATCAAGGTCAATGCTCTATGGTCAACATTTTGGATTTGTACCTTAGATTTCCTCTGCTACATCAAAGTGAAATAGTTCTACTTCTATCAGAATGGTAACATTTATTAGCACAAATCAGAAAAGATATTGAAGTGCATCAAATACAAAGGTTTATGTAAGGATCTGTCAACTGTAATCAAGGCAAATATTGGAAGTAAAGGTCAAGCATTCAAAACAGTGATGCTCTCAACAACGAATAAATTTCAAATCTACATGAGAAGGAACTGATGTTGTTGAGGAACATTACCAACCATGCATGTGCAGAAAATTCAAAGCAAAAGAAAAGAAACAATACAATTGTACTGAGCATAATTTAGTTTACTATTCTTAGAATCCGTGTAAACAAACATTCTTTTGTATATAGTTTGAGGTAGAAAGTCTTATGGTTTGAGGCAAAAGAAAGGACTATGTGTTTTAGTGAATCGGTAATCAAAAATAAATTTTTTTGTGTGAAGGGATTGGACGTAAATTCAGATTATAGGTGAATCAGGATAGATACTAAACGTCATTGCTCTTTCCCTTATCTCTTTACAATTCCGTATTTTATTTTATCAATATAACCACATCCCAGAAAAAGAGAAACTAATCGAACAAGAACCAAACACAGTTCAAACTTTCTTGTATTTTTCTCACCTTCAAGACATTCTAGAAAACCTAGTGGATCCTTCCAACACTTGTCATTCGTCTCTTCTAGATCCTTAGTATCCTGTCACATTTTTTTTTCAAAACAAAATACATTTTAATGAGAGTTATATGGAAAAGTTCACCAAAAAAAGAGTTACCAAGGAAATTTTTTATAAAGATCAACCTAACATGAATGACAAGATTTTGAAGTTTGGGAGAATGTTTAAGAATTCCAAGCAACCAAATCCACTTCGCATACCAATCTACGGTGTACATCTTTTATGTTAAGCTTCAAGTAAGTCAGACTTCTAAAATTGGAAAGAGTGGGGAACACGAGAGTGTGAAATTATTCTAGATAATGAAGTGACAGAAAATGGTAAGTTTGTGCATCTTAGATTTCATGTAGAATATAAACTATTGAGTATCAATAAAGCCCTGAAGAATCCTAATGGATAGGTTGTATGAAGAAGAAAATGGATTCAATTGAAAACAAAAAAACATGGTCACTTGTTGAGTTACTGAAAGCAAATAAGGCCATTTGAGTGAAATGGGTATACAAATTGATGTTAAATTCTAAAAGTGAAATAGTTAGACTTGGCAAAGTGGTTTCATCAAAAAGAATGTATTGATTTTAAAGAAGTGTATGCACCAGTGTCAAGGAAGGAACCGTTTCACTCAAATGGTATGGTGACATAGATAACAGAAAATCAATTGCAAGCTTTAAGTTCTTGTTAGGAGGATCACCGGTGTCTTGGTGCTCAAGGAAGGAACCATCGGTTGAACTCTTACCATGTGAAGCTGAATATAAAGCTGCATCACTTTGTGGATGCCAAGCAATCTGACTATTGAATTCAACTGATGAAATTAGAAATGTGACATCAACTTAACCAGAAATCCCATTGCACATGGGAAAAGTAAGCACATGGAAATAAATTTTCATTACTTTAGAGAGCAAGTAAGCAAAGGAAAACTGGAGTTGGAACATTGCAAAATTGATAATCAGATTGTAGGTGTTCTAACCAAAGTATTTAAGATTAAAGTGTTCATGAAACTAAGAGACTAAAGGGGGGATTGAAGCATTGACTAACGTGGAATAAGGTGGTGTGTTGTGCGTTAATACAAAGCAAGTAACTAATTAGATAGAGTTAGATTTTCTAAGTGAAGTGTATGTGATAGTGTGCTAGTGCAAAAGTGAATTGCTAACAATATCGCCCACTATTTCTCAGTGTTGAGGTAGAATATTTGTCACATTTGAGCCAACCAAACAATGACTTATTCCAACACTTCTTTCGACTCCACCACCACTCGACTCCCGTCCGCTGGAGAAGACACCAGAACAAACCCAAAAACTTGGTCGAAAAACTGGCTCTCAATATCGAATCAAAAGCAATCGACCTATTAGACTTCAAAAACAAATCACTAAGACACCCCTCAACTCCTAGACCATTGAAGAAGACACCATAACTAGCCCCGAAAACTTGGAAATAGACACTAATTACCGATCTTGAATGGAAAGCTATCGGCCCATTAGAATCATAAAGTTAAGTCCCAAAGGCAGTCAACAAGTGGAGCTGTAGTGCAAACAAAACTGGATTGGAAAAGAGCGCAACTCGAAAACAACCCAAAATAAAACTACGACACAATCGAAGGAAACAAAGATCTAACAACGACGGAGATGGACCCAAATTTGATGTCACCACAAGCAGACAGCAGAAGAAGAAAAAAATCTGCAAAAACAAAAACAACCGACAAGCTCCTCTTCATCATCACCAAAACGAAAACTCACCATCATGTAAAAAAACACTGTTAACTTTCCAGCTTTCAACCCAAGACCAATAGCCACAACCTAGTGTTACTAACACCAACAACCCAAAAGTAAACACCAACAATACAAAGAAAGAAACAACATAATGACAACAATACTAGCATACAGCGAAACCAACAAACAGAGAAGCGACCCTCAACCAACAAACAACACTAACACCCAACAAGTGGTGGACAAAGTACCAGCCACCGTAAGAAATGGATCTAGATTTACCAGCACGAACCTGAAAACCACCATGAATCGTGCAACCAACACCACCACGATCCGGATCTAGAAATTGGTGTCTGAGTGATGTGGACGGCCAAATCCAATCGTCGCACAACCAATGACTGCATCTACATCACGGTGGAGATATGTTGGATTGGAAGGGAGGACTGAGGAGGGCGACCGATGGAAATCAAGAGAGAGGTTAGAGAGGAATGTTTTTAGAAAGGGAAGTTAATTTTTTTTCCAATGCATGATTTCAAGTTTCGGTATACTAACATGTGTGCTTAGGGAACATGTTAACATTTCCCTTGTTTAAATTATTGTTGTCTAATGCTAGCCTCTATTAGAAACCATGATAAAATATATAGGTGCAGGACACGCGAAAAATGATGGTGCATATAAAAATGACAGGGAGTGAAAATGGTGCAAGCCTTGTGAAAATTGAAATATGAAAGACAACATTATTACTTGATAGATAAATTCATTTTTCTTGTGTTTGCCATTTTTAGTTTTTATAGTACCTATACAGTGTGTTTTGTCAACAACGAAGATTGTCAAGATAAGATTCGTAAAAATATATATTATTTTGGCTAGCTAGCTTCGCCACCGTATCTCTTGCTGTTGAAAATGGGGTTGGAGCTGATTGAAGATCCAGGAATGTAGAAATAGGTTGTCTCATAAGGTTTAGAGGATATTTCTGATAAGGTTGGAGAAATATGAAGTGCTATTGGAAACTGGAAATTCAAATTCAAAGCCACTACAATAAAATTGAAAAGTGTACATGTTGTGCCGTGATATCATTAGGTAGTGAAATATGATATCAATGAATGCATTACTATTATCAAATTGATTTTTGTGCATTTGGATTAAGAAAAATATTAGTAATAAACTCTCTGAAAGCCTTGTCTAAAATAACTACAATCCACAACTTAAAACATCAGTTGATGTTTACCCACTCAATCACAAATCAGCAACGTGCTACTTTCCATCTAAACCTTCCCCTAATTATCCAAATTCAGTGCTCATTTATATTCTCTAAACATTTATCTCACTCTACCAAACTGAACTATTTCACTATTGTTTCCTCATCTATCAGTTTTTACTGTTATGAAAGCATTCCATTACTATGCTTTCTTTGCTTTTTCCATGCAACAACTGTAAACCTTAATTAAAGTATGATTCATATCATGGGAAGTACATTAATCACTGCTACTCTATCATATTCCTGACTGCAAAACTTGCAGATAAGCGGAACACACTGAGGTTCGTATCGAGCGTGAATTTCAAAACAGGAGGTTTTAATAGCACAACGCATCACACAACTCGACTGATTCATCCCTAACCAATCTTTTAATTATGTTTAACGTTATTACTTATACTATCCTATAATTATTGTGTTACAAGTTAAAAGTATCATGAGAATATATACCAAAGTTGAATGTTTTTCATAAAGAAATCCATATTAGGAAATCCACAGACAACGTATTTAAATTAGTACTCCTATTCTTAGAGAGTCATTCGCCAACTTGATGCAATATTTTCTTTTTCATCATGTACTGAAATTTTCCTCCTATTCTTGCCTCTTTTCTTTTTAGGAATTCAGATTTTTAGCAATTATCAAGTACGTATGCACCATCATTTTCATTCAATATGGACAAATAAAAAAAAAGCCACGAGTTATATAGCACTAGGTTTCCCTAAAGTGAAACAATCAAAAAACCTTTGTAGGTGGCCAAAGCAAGTAACCAATTCCACGAGTACGTAACACATTTAATCCTGCCTAAAGTATGAGGATATTTTATATTTATGCTGTAAAAGCAAAAGAAAGGATTCTAATGACAGAAAAATTCAGATTATAGAAATTAAAGTTGGCTATGTGATTTTATGAATGTTCTGCTTCTTTGACTAAATTTTTTAGTTAAATTGTGGTGTTAATGAGAGTAAAACCTGTTTTTAGAAGGAGAAACAAGGAAGTGGTTATTGGATAGGCTAAAGAAGGAGAAAGCTCAATAGAATGGAGTACTAGAGAGATATTGGAGTAAACTACAAAACCTACTTGTATTACTATTTGTCTAAACAATGTTTGAATTATTCTATGAGATAACTAAGATATAAAGTCAGCAGATATTCGACATTAGTCAGCTAAGATATTCGACATAAGCTACATCTGAAAAGCATTGACATTATATAGTAAGTACTATTTTGCAGCATAATTCTAGTTAGCACTCAACAACACACTAAACCATCCACACATAAACAATGTTGACAAATATCAAACATGGCAGATGTGGTGTCGGATAATTTGACAACTGTCATGACAAGTTCTTTAAGAATGGCGGAGCCTTGGCGTTTTATGGTGTGTATGATGCTGAAAATGGCAATTTTTTAGATATCTGCCATTATCACAGCATAACTTCACTCCAGCAAGTAAATTCTACAACCATCATTCTCATTTCATCAGCCATTAAAATCAAGTTTGTTGCGATAAACAGATACTGCAATCTCTATCAATATTTCATGCCTACAAAGACAAGTATATGAATCAGACTTAAAATCTGATTTGCTGGCGAAATTGTTTCCATGATAAAGTTCTTAATCTTATGCTATTGAACAATGCTATAGTATATACATCAAATATTAACATTTTTCTAAAATCTTGGATTTATTTGAAAGTGAAGATTAACTCTTACAATAGAGGAAAATCTTGTAATTCCTCTAACAACATTAAAATACAGAACTGAAAAGTGAGTAAATACCATTTATTCGACAATATTTCGCCTTTCGCATTACAATCGGAAAAAAACAAGCATAAGCTTGAAAGACTTCAAAATAGACCAATTTCAAAATCATATCAAGTGATTATATACTACTTCTCACATAAAACAACAAGAAATAAGTCTTATCATGCCTAAAATATAAAAATTTATAGCGAAATTAGATGTTCATACACCAAAATACACCGCCAACCAATCAAAAATGTTTTAAGCAATAAAATAGTTTTACCTCTTACCATCATTAATTGAATCAACAATAGGTATATAAGAAATGAAATTACCCCCAAAACATTTCCTTAATGAAAAACCACTACAAAGTCTTCAAACAACATGATGTAAATATCATCATCAAACAAATAGAAGTTTAAATGATGTAGGTCCCCTTGTCAATGAAGATAATTCCAGTAACTTTTGAGCCTTTACAAGGCACATAAACTTAATTGTCATGGTTTCTAGTACTTTAGCATGCTGCATAATATATTTTGCAAATTTGAACTGATGTTTTGTGCCTCTATAACCTCTAATACAGCATGTTTTGAGATGTGATGAAATGCATTTTGGAACAGTAATGGGATGCTTCCAACAATTGTAAGAAATATTATCTGCATTCCCACAATCCTGTCAACAACAATTCACGTCATGTTTTGGTTTAAAAAATCTAAAAACCATGAAATTAAAATTGAAAAAGAAAACAAATACTAAAAATCAAAACCTGAATGATATAATGTTCAAGTTTGGGAAAATGTGGGAGTATTCCTAGCAACCTCGTGCAACTCTTATTGCAAAACATATCATGAACACTAAGTTCCATGTGGGTCAAATTGTGAAACATGGTAAGCCTTGTCCGAGAGATTGACATCTACATGAGTTGCATAAGAAACGATATTAGAAATGCATATGCTCCCTTTAGTAGGGTTTTGCTTCCCAATTAAGAAATTATTTAATTAATGTGTATATGTATGAAAACTATTAACTTTACATAAAAAATTCTCACTTCAATTCAAAAATCATAAATACCTTGAGGATCATGATATAGTTAGAAAACATTTTAGATCAAAAATACAATGTGAAAACTACAAAGATTTTGAAAACAGGAGTTGCATGAAACCATAGTTTCTCTAAACAGTTATTTACGAGCATGATATTCATACCTTTTCTACATGCATAATCTTTGCCTTACAAACCAAAGTCGTCAGAGCATCCATTTCATGGCAAATACTTACTTTCACCAAATTAGGTAAAGCATTCAAGTTTTCCATGGGAACAAGTGACGGCCCGTAAATAATTGTTTTTTTATGCAAATCCTCGAGAATAGGACAACCAAACAGAAACTTCACTAAATAATCAAGAGATGTAATATAAATTCTATCCAAATAAAGAGTTTTGAGATGGGGAAAATCCACATTATTATAATCTTCCATCCGAATGTGTGACAACTTAAGAACTTGGAGAGTCTTAAAACTGAGAATGCGAGGAGGAAACGTGATAAGACGGTTTTTACCAGACATGTCGAAGTTAAGATTCTCGACTCCTCTTTCCATCGCATATTTCAAAATTTGATTGAACTCATATTGCTTGAAACAACGGAAAGATCGACCAAATTTGAGGGTAAAAGAATGGATTGAAGCCTTTTTGTCTCGCAATGAGAACAAAGCAGAGTAAACAAATTTGCGAAAGCTGTTGCTATCTTTGAAGGTTTCGTCCTCAAAATTGATGGCAAGGACCGAGATCCACACCGATTTCCATCTCTTTGAGAGGACGCTTGTGGTTGCAGCGAGTTTAGTAGGGACAAAGGAGAGAATGTGACAAAGTATGGAATCTGGCAAGTCACTGATTATATCCGCGTTTGAAACTAACACCATCTTCTCTAATGCAAAATACAGTGCGCGAAGGGTAGGGCTTGGGTTGAGATGCATCCACAAATATTATTAAATAACTAGACTCTAACCCGTGCGATGCACGGATTTATTAGAGTTTCATGTATAGGTATCAAATTGATTATATTATTAGAAACATTTAATGAAATACAATAGTGTTTTAAAAAACTAAATCGATTCATTAACAAACTATACGATGTATATATATTCCATACAAAAAAAATAAAGAATATGAAATCAGACATATATATTCCCTAACTTGAAATGAGACATATATATATTACTTATAGAAATGATATAAGTGTCTATCTTAAAATAATGTAGACAATTTGTCAAAAAATTTAGTCATGCATTAAGGTTCACTTATTACCTGTTCATATTCCTTTACAAAATGATAATGATAACACCCATATAATCCACATTAGAAGTTATTAACTTTACATTATGTCTCCGTTTGTAAAAAAATAAAAATAAAAAAAAATAAACTTTACATTATATTAGGTCTCCAAAAAGTCTAATCTATAGCACTAATTTTCTGCAAGAATTGAAAGAATCATGTGTGGGTTGTGCTAATAGAAATTAATAGGTGATTAGTGGATTTTGGATAATGTGATAGTGAAAAACGAAAAAGGGATTTAATGGTTTGTTAAAAAGGGCATTTGATATTCGATATCAATTAATGGAAACAAAATTAATCAAGAAAACTGCTAGTGGCTTAGTGGTCAAAATGTTGAGAGGAAACCATTAGGTCTCATGTTTGAATCCCTGCAAAAGTTTAGGGTTAATCAAGGCTACTTGGAGACTATCTAACATTTAGATAGATAAAGATAGGATTTTCTTTTTTGGTAGTGAATAGCAGGGTTTTCTATTATAACTCGTATAGATCACCAATCTCAATTACAATTTGGACCTAAATATTTTTCTTAAAAAAAAAAAACACCAGTCAAAGTAGATATTTTTTTCATATAAATCAATCCTTGGGCATGAATGCTCAAGAGATTAATCTCTACAGTTTCGAGCAGAGATATCTGGTTTACACAAAAAAAAAAAGTAATGTATCCTCTCAAAAAAGAAAATCTATTCCTATAATGGATCCTTTTTTAGGGACCTATAATACATTTTATCTCCCCTAAAAAAATACATCTATAACTATATATTTTTTTAAGCACTATACCTATATTTCTTACTTTTTTTAATTTGTTATAGCTCTCCAATTTCTAAGAAATATGAACCCTAATAATTTGGTGCAGTGGCAGACAGAAGTGTCCACTGGCGCGTTTTTATATATAATATTTATTTTTATTTTTTAGCAACATGAGACGGGTTTTGGGACCTAATTTATCATGAAGCCCAACTCTCGTCATGAAGCTGCCAACTTTGATTTGTCCCATGAAAAAGGTCCTTCTCGCCGAATATAAAGATCCCTAAAAGGGATTTTTTTTTTGGGTCAAGTAGTCTAGTGGCTGCAGCTCAAACATTTTAAACTTTGAGAAATGGGATGTTTGGTTTGAATTCAGACCCCTGTATATATTATGCAATATCTTTACCAGTTTTTTTTACAATCCCTAAAATGGTTTTTGAAAGCGTAGTGCTATGTCCAGCGAAATGTAAAATCACGATTTCTTCCAAAATTACATGGCACAATACTATCCCTTGGATTTCAATCTTATTTGATTACCGTTTCATCAAAATAAAAAAATAATACATATGACCCACCACCCCATGAGTCTGGCAGAATTTTATTGGTTGACATTAATTTCGGTACTGTTTCGTGATATATTTCTTGATAAATTGCACTGCTCATAGTGAATTCGTTGTCGACAAAGGAAAATGCTGGATTTAGCGAGAATTTCTTTCCCGATACTTTCACAACGTGAGGTGGCGTATTGTAATTGGCTATTTAACACCACCCTTCCATGTTTTCCACCAAGTTCAACGAGTCAAACATTTTGATGTTAAAGCTTTCATTGCTCGTGATGTTTTCGGGATTAAAATTTCGCAATATAGCAGTCCTGGTCGACAAATTCTCACGCACAATCAAACGAATAGGGTTTCTTACTCACTCTGGTGTGTTTATCATAGGCCGACGTATTTCCCACTTTGCTTTTTTAGTTTCCTATACAAAACATGTTACAAATTTGCTTCTTACTTACAGGTTCTGAGACGATGAAGACACGAAGACGATATGAAAAAGAAGATAGACTCGGCGATTTACCTGATTGTATTCTTCTGTACATACTCTCCTTTTGAACACCAAACAGGTTGTTCAAACTTGCATACTGTCTGTAAGATGGAAGAATCTTTGGAAGCATCTTCCAACCTGTAGGTTAAATTCCTTACCGGATTGTGTTCTACTCACATACTCTCTTTTTTGAACACCAAATATGCTTTTCAAACTTGTGTTTTGTCTTGGAGATGGAACAATCTCTGGAAACGTCTTTCAACCCTTAGATTAAGTGGCCCTCTCAAGTCTTTCAAGGGTCACTCCAAATTTGTGTATCGAATTTTATCTCTTCGTAATGATTCAACTTCACTCTACACTCTCAAGTTTACCTGTGATCAGGAATTGGTGGAGCCTATTGTAAATTACGCTGCTTCACATAATGTCGAGAGATTACTAATCTCTTTCAGTTGCGATATTCAACAATTTCCACCTTGCTAATTTTCATGCCAAGCTTTAACATTTCTTCCCCTTTCTGTTTCCCCATATAGTCAAACATTGTTTCAAGAATTTCTGAATTTTCCTGCATTAACCTGTTTGACTCTAAAATCCTTCTACTTTGCCCTTGGAGATGATGGTTCTGTGGAGCCCTTCTCGACCTTTAACAAGCTGAATACTTTGAGCATTCACTATTGTAAAGTTACGAATGCACAAGTTCTTTGTATATCAAGTTTCACACTTGTCAATTTAACTATATATTGTTATAGTTATTATCTTAGTTACAAATTATCTGCTCCGAGTCTTTGTAACTTTGCATTTACTGGTAGTCCAAATCGAAAACTGTATGGGAGCCATCTTTCTTGTGTTAAACACTTATACATTGATGCAAACATGGTCTCCAGTGGCAAGACTGAAAAGGACTCTTTGGTCCTACTCAACTGGCTTCTAGAGTTTGCTAATATGACATCATTGACGATCTCTTATAGTACTCTTCAGGTTTTGAGGCTACATTTTTACTTCTGATTTTAAAATGCTTTCTTGAGTTTCTTCCTTTTTTCTAAATTTTGTAAAAAATATATGAATATTGATCCTAATTCGCTATCATCCTTCATTGCATAGGTTCTCGCCTAGTTCCTAATTTATTCAAGGTTAAACTCACTACCTTGTGTAACGTGGAGTCATTGACCGTAAAAACGGATGGACATTTATTATACATGGCATTGGTGGGACAACGTACATCTATACTTGATGGAGTACTGGTTTTTTTGCTTCAAAACTCACCATCAGCAGTGATTAACATCATATAATGAATTAATGATTAAGGTGAAATGTACTTTCAACTTTTTAAATTGATTTTTTTTCCGTTTGGTGTTTTGCCTCCTAGTCTTGTCTTTTTGTTTCCATCAATCTCTCTAATTGGTTATAATTTAATACATGGAATCCAATCCTTAACAAAGATCATCCAAAATCACATTAGTATACAAATACAATTTGTTTTTCTACTTACAATAGCTTCTGAATTTTTCTGCTTTTTATAATTATGTTTACTGTCTCATTTGTGACAGAATTGTAAGCAGTTTTGTTTTATTTTATTCAGCTCTCTTGTGGTTCCTGGTTTGATGGAATACTCTCTCACTATTTTCTGTTTGGTGTGCAACATATTTCCTCTAAGGGTTTAAAGATGTTGATATAAGGATTGGCTTCCATTTTTGTTGTTGTCGTGCCAGTCTTGTAAAATGAAAATGGCCTACTTGTTTAAGTTCATTTAAGGCCATAATCCGAATTTTCAGGGAAGTTAATAGTCAATACAAGTTTATATTCTTAATATGTGTTACTTTTTCAGTTGAAACCAGAATCAAGAGCACACAAGAATAGAAGTTAGAGATAGATGTTGGGTTTTGCAGAAAGGCGTAGTGAAAGATACAAAAGCTCGATGAATTTGAAATGTAGAAGTTTTCTCCAGATATTGGAATCAAGAGAGTCTTTGAAGTGTGGATGCCCTATAACAATAACATTTTCTTCCAAGAGGAAAATTTCTACTAGCTAGATAACATGTTTAAGTTTTAATTATTTACCCACATTGCACTATATTATTGTTCCTATTTTATTTCATGTACTCTATACTTTCAGTGGATTTTTTTATTTGAATATTTTGTAGTCATGTGTTTGATCCTTCTTTATTTAAGTTGGAGAGCATGGTTTTATGTGGATTAGACTCTAATATATCCAACTATTTCGTTACCCAATAAGGGGTTAAATGTTATATCAACCTAAAGGTTTAGTTTTCATTATGACAGTGTTTCTTAAGATTGTTGTCAATTGAGTGAGAACAGATTATCTGTTGTACAGTATTTGCTAATGTTTTGATGCATTGCATAGGTCCTTTGATATGTATGATTGAACCATGAAAACTTTACGTTGTTAATTACTTGCAATTTAGTTTTGCAAGCCTTCATAGAAATGCTTTATAATTAAGTATCTGGTATAGAAGACGAGAAGAGGTTTGCAAAGGTGAGAAAAAATGAGGGAAATACAATAGTAGTCCTATATTCATCATTTCCTATATGGTCATCATATTAGGATTTTGATTTTCTTCTCAAGTCCTATATTTTCTTAAAGAAAAGCAATTGTTTTGGTTGTAGCCACGCCATCATGCAATGGCTTGAATGCAGTTACGGCCTCATGCTAAGTCTTGAATGCAGTATTTCCTTCATGCTAAGGCATGAATGTTGTTTTACCAGCTCACATTACTCAATCAATATTTAGGTTTTAAGAGGAAGAAAAAAACGATTTTTCTGCTTAGTTAAGTTATTAATGTGATACTAAAAAAATTAGGCTAACATGGGCCATAAAAACAGTTTAAATCTGTTTTGGAAGTGTAAGTATCAATCTCTAAATTCTCAACCACTGTCACATGCTTATGTTTTGTTTTCTTTAACCTTTTTTTTTTTTTGAAACATCATAATATTATTAGGCAAAGATAGCGCAAGGCGCACTATCCCGCAAGGAGGAAAAAGAGTACAAAGGGAGGCCTAATAACAACAGCCAAACCCCACGGAAACTCGATAAAAAAACCCCTAACCACTGAATCCTAAACATGGAAACAGCAGAAAACCATCACCAGCAGAGGCAAAAAAACCCCAAACAGAAGCTGAAACCAGCCTGCCTACCGCTGCCAGCCCCCACACAGCCGAACTACACTCCCACAGCAGAAAACTGCACACAGACACCAGCACCAGCAGGAAACCGCCAACACCAATCAGCCACGCAAACAAAACCGAGGGTTCCAACACCATTCATAGTACAAACAAGTCTCTATATTCAATCTCGACAAACACCATTGCCAAGACAACACTTTTATGTTATCCACCAATTCCAAAATCTCAAAAGTCTTATTGTTAAAAATCATATTGTTCCTAGACTTCCAAATCACCCACACTACCGCGTGCCAAATCAACCACACCCCTCTACGAAGCTTTTTTGAGCTCACCTCTCTAGACCAACCGATGGCATGAAGAAATAAATTAGGCGGAGTGATAAGATTAAATTCAACCACCGCATAACCTCTCTCCAAACTTTCGAAACCCAACTACAATAACTCTTCTTTTCTTCTATGGTCTTCCAACTCTTTAATTGCTCTTTGTCCAATCATATCTATCCTTGCTATCTTTCTCTTGTAATGTGTTTGCTCTTGTGTAATCCAATTCATTCTGTAATTGCATCATAAATTTTATCAACTTCATGAAATTTAAAAGTAAAAAAGATTTTCAATGCTAACCATGTTCCTTTCCATGTGGAGTTTCGCTTGGACTCTTTTCTCACCCTCCCAAGAAAGGATTTCGGACTTCATCTTCTCATACCTGAATTTTCTTGCATGAACAAGAATATACTAAATCCATAGTTGTTGACTACATATATTATACTCTTTAACAATTATTAGAAGTGTTATTATGTTTGAAAAAAAACTTCAAAATTTAATGATTATAATTCTAAGTTATTGTTCATTGGTAGGTTATTACACATAGTGCGTGTTTGGTATTGCGATGATTTTGTCGAATTTATGGTGACACCGCAATTTTTTTTATTCATTTTTATTGTTTCTACAATACATTCTAATCTTCAAGGGCAACTTTTATAAAATTCAATCACTATTACATAACAATTAAAATTTTGATTTTTAAAAAATATATCAATAATTTTGAAAACAATTTTTTTAAAAGAAAAGTAGCATTCTTTTGAAATAAAAAATAGGGTTAAATATGTTTTTGGTCCCTATAAATATACCAACTTTTCATTTTAGTCCTTTTAAAATTTTCCTTCAACTTTTAGTTCCTATAAAATTTCCAATCACTACTTTTGGTCCCTATTTTTGAGTTAATTTTAGTATTTTTTTTTTAAATGAAATTGTGTAGAAATGTGTGGAATATTGTAAAAATATTTACCAAAAAAATTAGAAATTTTTAACAAAACATAAATTAAATATAATTTTTTAAGCGTAAAAAAATATAAAAATTCATATTAAATTCATGCTTTGTTAAAAAATTCTAAATTTCTTTGGGAGAGATTCTTATAAAATTATGATTTTTTCTGCAAAATTTTATTAAAAAATATGAATTCTAGATATGAGTTTACTATAAAAGAGGGACCAAAAATGAAGATGGAAAATTTTTGAGGGACTAAAAGTTGAAGGAAAAGTTTAGGGGGACTAAAACGAAAAGTTGATATATTTATAGAACCAAAAACATATTTAACCCTAAAAAATATAAGCAAATGCACCCAAAAGCTATGTATTAAAAAATTGGTAATATCATTACCTCTTTTGAATTACTTCAATCTTAGCCTTTTCCCAAGCTTCTGCTTTTGCTTTGTCATTTTTGTTATGTAATACAATCCCTTTTTGATTTTGATACCCTCTTGTTGGGATATACCACTTGAATTTCTAAGAGGTAAAGCACCTTCTGTTGTCCTTGTGTCTTGTCTAAGTGGTCTTCTCACCGAAGTTTTACCTAGGTGGGACCCACATAACATTATTCTTGATAGTAATTAAATGACTTAATTAATGATGTGGTCTCTTAAGTTATTTGTTGATTACATTTTAGTCTCATAAGTTATTAACGTTACAATTTGGTTCTTTTAAGTTATCTTCTGTCAACCAAATAAATTTCCACCGTCAAAATCGTTAAGTCAATGTCTAAGGTAGATACACATTGCAAGTTGTCACATCACCGTTCACATTTGCTTATTTAATGTTTTGACAAAAGACTGACGGTGAGGATTTATTTAACTAACAGATAGTAACTTAAGGGGTCAAATTGTAACGTTAATAACTTATGGGACCAAAATATAACCAACAAATAATTAAGGAACAAAATCATTAATTAGCCTAATTAAATAAATTTATTAAGCAAATATATATGATATCTTTAATAAATATTTTATTACCATAACTGTGTTGCCTTCGTATATTCTCCTCTTTTCCTCTTATAGTTAGGATCTTTGAAAACTTTTAACTATCTCTTATTTTCTTCAAATCCAGAATCCCTCTGTATACTTGTCCGATATTTTTTTTTCCCTTTATCATTTGAAAAGTGTAATAAACTAGATGAATATATTTATACTTGCTTTTTCATTATCCTAATTATACCCTTAAACAACTTTTTCTATAATAAAAATTGTTGCTGGTGTCATTAAATAAAAGAATTTAGATTTATTTTTTTTTTATATCGTTGGTCTCATTGAAATAGATAATCATAATAAGTTTAGTTTGTTATAATTTAAAATCAACAAACATTTATTTATTTTTTGACAAATGAAAAGCAACAAACATTTATATTTTTACTTTTAATCAAAATCAAAATTTCATGAAAAAATATCATCATAATTTTCAAACGTTAGCGCAATACGTACCCGTCTTTACGCTAGTAAATAAATAAAAATGGTTTATTTTAGACAACTCAATTAATCTAGTGACATGAAGTTAATTTAGACAACTCAATTATGCTACATCAATTCCACATCATTAAAAGAAGTCGCGGACTACAAAATTTGGTTGACTTTCTTAATAGATGAAAAAAAAAGTTTATTTTTGAAATTGAAAGGGAGTTTTATTTTTTGACAAATGAAAAAGGAATAATAAAAGTTCAAAAATATTTAAATAGGAAAATAAAAAATGCATTTAAGCCAGTTAATGAAAAGAAGAAAAAAAAAATAATAGGTAGGGTATTTATGATTCTAACCTTAATCCCTGCACATATTGTGCATCTTTATAAATGTTAATCCGTCAAGCTATACTTAACCCTAATTAAACCTTAATTCTAATCTAAAGATTTCCCTCCTTTCTCCACACAATTAATCTAAAAAATCTTTATTGAAAAAATTCTTTGAAGGGATTTGAACCCGAGCCTTAATGGATTCTTCTCAACATTTTCACTTCTAAGCCGTTGACAATTTTCTTGATTTAAGCTATACTTAACCCGAATTCTAATCTAAAAATTTCCCTCCTTTCTCCACGCAATTAATCTAAAAAATCTTCCTTTGAAGGGATTCGAACCCGAGCATTAATGGCTTCTTCTCAACATTTTCACCACTAAGCCGCTGACAATTTTCTTGATTTAATTTTGCTTCCATTAATTGATATTCAATATCAAACGCCCTTTTTTTTTTTTGTAGGACCTTATATCTTATTTATAAATGTTAACCCGTCAAGCTATACTTAACCATAATTCTAATCTAAAAAATTCCCTCCTTTCTCCACGCAATTAATCTAAAAAATCTTTATTGAAAAAATCCTTTAAAGGGATTCGAACCCGAGCCTTAATGGCTTCTTCTCAGCATTTTCACCACTAAGCCGCTGACAATTTTCTTGATTTAATTTTGCTTCCACTAATTGATATCCAATATCAAACACCCTGTTTTTATTTTCTTTTTTTTGAGGGAGTATTCATTGACCTTATCTCTTATTTATATATGTTAACCCGTCAAGCTATACTTAACTTTTCTTTAAAAAAAAAGCTATACTTAACCCTAATTCTAATCTAAAAATTTCCCTCCTTTCTCCACGCAATTAATCTAAAAAATCTTTATTGAAAAAATCTTCTGAAGGGATTCAAACCCGATCCTTAATGGTTTCTTCTCAACACTTTCACCACTAAGCCGTTGACAATTTTCTTGATTTAATTTTGCTTCCATTAATTGTTATTCAATATTAAAAGCCTTCGTTTTTTTTTTAGGGAGCATTCATAGACCTTATTAAGTCTAAATTTTAAATTAACATTTTTGCAAACAACCAATTTACCATGTTAATGGTTAGAATCTGAAAATCACATTTTTAATCGACTTTCACAAAACACTAAAGGTATTTTAATTTCAATTATGGGTCAAATCTATAATGTGATATACTTTATTCTTATTCTTATACTCCCTCCGGTCTCAAATATAAGAAAAGATTCATTTTTTAGGTTCATTGAATAATTAACGTATCTGCTTTACAATATAGACCAAATACATAAACTACTCAATGAACCTAAAAAAAGAATTTTTTTTCTTATATTTAAGACCGGAGGGAGTATGTTATAGTTGATATGACCCGTGCGATGTACGGGTCGATGGTCTAGTTAAGCATGAACAAAAAATGAAGAAAATAAAAATAAATAAATAGTCTTTAACCAGTAGTAACTTTGAATTGTCCCCTGAAAAAGGTTTTTCTCGCCGAATAATAAGATCCGTAAAAGGGGTTTTCGTTTTGTTTATATACCCTAAAAGGGTTTTTGAAATATCAAAAACAAAATATATATCCCTATCCCTGATAGATAGTGAAATCGTTGTCGACAGATTCTCACACACAATCAAGCTAATAGGTGCGTTTGTCAATGGCCGACTTATTTCCCACTTTGCTTTTTTAAGTTTTCTATACAAAGCTTGTTACAAATTATTCTTACTCACAGGTTCTGAGACGATGAAGACACGAAGAAGACGATATAAAAAAGAAGATAGACTCAGCGATTTACCTGATTGTCTTCTTCTTCACATACTCTCCTTTTTGAACACCAAATGTGCTTTTCAAACTTGTGTTTTGTCTTGGAGATGGAAGAATCTCTGGAAACGTCTTTCAATCCTTAGATTAACGAGCACGGACATGTATGTCAACAGTTACTCCAAATTACTGTCTCGAATTTTATCTCTTCGCAGTGATTCAACTTCACTCCACACTCTCGAATTTACCTGTGATGAGGAATTGGTGGAGCCTCACACACTTAAAAGCATTGTAAATTACGCTGTTTCACACAATGTCCAGCGATTACTCATCTCTTTCACTTGTGATATTCAACAATTCTCACCTTGCTTATTTTCATGTCAAACTTTAACGTCTCTTCACCTTTCTGTTTGCCGATTTAGTCAAACATTGTTTCCGAAATCTCTGCATTAACCAGCTTGACTCTAAAATTCTTCTACTTTGGCCCTGGAGATGATGGTTGTGCGGAGCCCTTCTCGACCTTTAACAAGTTGAAATATTTGAGCCTTTACTGTTGTAAAGTTTGGAATGCACGAGTTCTTTCTATATCAAGTATCACACTTGTCAATTTAACTATATCTTATGGTTATTATCTTAGTTACAAATTATCTGCTCCGTGTCTACGTAACTTTGCATTTACTGGTTCTCCAAATCAAAAACTATATGGGAGCCATCTGTTTTGTGTTAAACACTTATACATTAATGCACTCATGGTATCCTTTGATGTCACAACAACTGAAGAGGACTCTTTGGTCCTACTCAACTGGCTGCTAGAATTTACGAATATCAAATCATTGACGATGTCTTCTAGTACTCTTGAGGTTTTAAGGCTACATTTTTACTTTGTTTTTAAAATGCTTTCTTGAGTTGCTTCCTTTTTTATTTATTTATATATTTCGTCACAAATATATGACTATTGATCCTAATTCGCCATCATCCTTTATTGCATAGGTTCTCTCCTTAGTTCCTGATTTATTCAAGGTTAAACTCACTACCTTGTGTAACTTGGAGTCATTGACCGTAAAAATGGAAGATTCATTATACATGGAATTGGGACAACGTACATCTATACCTGATCGAGTACTGGTCTTTTTGCTTCAAAACTCACCTTCAGCAGAGGTTAACATCATATAATGAATTAATGATTAAGGTGAAAGGTACTTTCACATTTTTAAATAGATTTTTATTCCATTTGGGTTTTCACCTCCTAGTCTTGTCTTTTTGTTTCCATCAATCTCGCTAATTGGTTATAATTTAATACATGGAATCCAATCCTTAACACAGATCATCCAAAATCACATTAGTATACAAGTGCAATTTGTTTTTCTGAAAATTTCTGCTTTTTATAATTATGTTTGCTGTCTAGTTTGTGACAGGATTGTAAGTAGTTTTGCTTAATTTTATTCAGCTCTCTTGTGGTATCTGTTACTGGTTTGATGGAAGAGTCTCTCACTAAGTTCATGCTTCCTATTTCCTTTTTATTGGGTATCTATTTTTATTTCCTGTTTGATTCACAACATATTTCCTCTACGGTTTTAAAGATATTGACATAAGGATTGGCTTCCATTTTTCTTGTTATTGTGCCTGTCTAGTAAAATGAAAATGGCCTACTTGTTTAAGACTTTAAGTTCATATAAGGCTCATAATCCGAATTTGCGGGGAAGTTAATAGTCAATACAAGTTTATATTCTGAATTAATGGTGTTAATTTTTCAGTTGATACCAGAACCAAGAGCACACAAGAATAGAAGTTAGATATAGATGTTGGGTTTTGCAGAAAGGCACGGTGAAAGATAGAAATGCTAGATGAATTTGAAATGTAGAAGTTTTCTCAAGATATTGGAATCAAGAGTCTTTGAAGTGTGGATGCCCTATATATAACAAGAACATTTTTTTCCAAGAGGAAAATTTCTACTAGCTAGATAACATGTTTAAGTTTTAATTATTTTCCTGCATTCCGCTATATTATTGTTCCTATTTTATTTCATCATGTACTCTATACTTTCAGTGGATTTTTGTATTTGAATATTTTGGAGTCATGTGTTTGATCCTTCTTTATTTCATTTGGAGAGCATGGTTTTATGTGGATTAGACTCTAATATATCCAACTATTTGGTTACCCAATTGCGGGTTATATGTTATATCAACCTACAATATTTGCTAATGTTTCGATGCACTGCATAGATTGAAGGTCCTTTGATATGTATGATTAAACCATGAAAAGTTTACGTTGTTCCTTCCAATAGATTGAAGGTCATTTCCTGTATGGTCATCATATTAGGATTCTGATTTTCTTCTCAAGTTCTATATTTTCTATAAGAAGAGCAATCCTTTTGGTTGTAAGTTTGGAATTTAGTTCACTACGATTTTGATGTCAGTTTAATACCTTCTTCTATTGTATTTAATTTTATGTTTCTCTATATTTACATTAATGTGTTTTCAATTTAACTTTTTCTATCAAAAATGTTCTCCCATTGTTCTTTTCATAAACCATTGCTTCCTTCTCTAGTGGTGAGATTGCTTCTAGGTTTCCCTTTTCTATTTTACATTTAGTCCACAAATGTGCTTTGGTTAGAGAAGTTTGCAACTTGAAAGACTTTTGTCTTTAAACATCAGTATGGTGTGCAATCAAAGGACATTTTTAACCAAAGTTGAATGTAGCCACGCCATCATGCTAAGGCATGAATGTTGTTTTACCGGCTCACTTTACTCAATCAATATTTAGGTTTTCAGAGGAAAAAAGGATTTTTCTGCATAGTTGAAATCTGTTTTGGAAGTTTAGGTATCAATCTCTAATTTCTTGTCCACTGTCACATGCTTCTGTTTTGGTTGATATTAAGATAGGAAGGTGACTTTCCTGGTGTCACTTGAATAGGGTGAAGTTTATTCTATGCTTTTTTGTAACCATGTTATTAGTGGTAAGAAGTTTCCACCGGCTTTTATCTATGACTAATCGCCGCTGGGAAACCTGACGGGCTACCTTTAGTGGGAGCAACCCTCCCAACAACATTTTTTTCCCTGTTATTGGTGTGAAGTATGTTATTGTATTTTTGAACTTGGTGTAATATTTCCTTCTAATCTGTTCTAGAACAGGATTGAGTTGAACTCCTCAATCCTTCCTAAAAGGCGAGTTGAATTTTATAATGTCCAGAACATAAATTTTATTGTTCCACTACACTAATGTGAATTAGTGCATTTTATTGAATAACTAGAGTTTACATTAAATATACAATTTTAGCAACTATAATACTATATGAACAATTTGAGGGATAAATCTTTATTGTGTATATCATCATTGGATGACTCTTGCTGTTAATTCCATGACTTGATCCTATAAAGACTTGAAACAGAAACATGTGACAGGGACCTTTCCAGTTTTTCTGATTTTGTTAGCTTTTTCTTTAACCTTTAACTCTTCTTTTCTTCTATTGGCTTCCAACTCTTTAATTGCTCTTTGTCCAATCATATCTATCCTTGCTATCTTTCTCTTGTAATGTTCTATTGCATTTCCTCTTTTGTAATCCAATTCATTCTGTAATTGCATCAGAAATTTGATCAACTTCTTGAAATTTAAAAGTAAAAAAGAATTAATTAATTCCTAACCTTTTTCCTTTCCATGTGGAGTTTGGCTTGGACTCTTTTCTCACCCTCCCAAGAAAGGATTTGAGACTTCATCTTCTCATACCTGAATTTTCTTGCATGAACAAAAATATACTAAATGAATATTTGTTGACTTCATATATTATGTTTGAATAAAGAAAAACTTTAAAATTTAATGATTATATAACTCTAGTCATTGTTCATAATGTTTGATATTGCAATGGTTTTTGTTAAAATTATGGTGACACCGTGATATTTTTTATTCATTTTTATTGTTGCTGCAACACATTCTAATCTTCAAGGGATACTTTTATAAAATTCACTCACTATTACATAACAATTAAATTTTTGATTTTTAAAAAAATATATCAATAATATTTTAAACACTTTTTTAAAAGAAAAGTAGCATTCTTTTGAAATAAAACATATAAGCAAATACACCCAAAGCTATTTGTTAAAAAATTGGTAATACCATTACCTCTTTTGAATTCTTTCCATCTTAGCCTTTTCCCAAGCTTCTGCTTTTGCCTTGTTATTTTTGTTATGTAATACAATCCCTTTTTGATTTTGATACCCTCTTGTTGGGGATATACCACTTGAACTTCTTGGAGGTAAAGCACCTTCTGTTGTCCTTGTTTCTTGTCTAAATGGCCTTCTCATTGAAGTTTCACCTAGATGGGACCCACATAACATTATTCTTGATAGTAATTGAATAAATTTATTAAGCAAATATATATGATATCTTTAATAAATATTTGTTTACCATAACTTGGTTGCCTTGGTATATTCTCCTCATTTCCTCTTATAGTTAGGTTCTTTGAAAACTTTTGACTTTCTCTTATTTTCTTCAAATCAAGAATCCCTGCTTCTTCTAATGAATAAATTGAAAATGCAGTAGCTGCTATTGCAGCTACAAACTCGTCGTCTCTTCTATGCTGCTGTGATTGTGGTGGACTAGAAAATGATACTCTAGAATAATGCAAAAATGATTTTTTGTTAGTATAGTCAATAAATTTACATCAGTAGGAAAGTGAAAAATAGGCTAAATTATATGTTTAATCCTTTTAGTTATTTTAAGTTTCATTTTGGTCTTTTAATTTGAAATTTAATTTAGTTTCTTAAGTTATAAATGTAGACACTTTAAACTTTAATCCTTTAATTATTATTTTTTTCGTCCCTTAATTTACAAAAATTAAATATGTTGGTCCCTCAGGTTACAAAAGTCACGTATTTTGGTCTTTTAATTTACAAATGTTAGCGATTTTGATCCTTAATTAAGCAATTTCTAATGTTTGTATCTTAGAGGTTTAAAGTTACAAACGTTTACAACTTAAGGAGACAAAATATTTAAGTTTGTAACTTAAATGACCAAAGTGAAACAAAAAAACATAAGAGACAACGTTTATAATTTAAGGGACTAAAATCAAATAACTTTTTAAGAGACCAAAATGATACATAAAAATAATTAAAGAACAAATATGTATTTTAGCCTAAAAAACATATGTATTTACATTAAAAATAATATCAAATAAGCGGAATGCATATCAATGGTATCACTAATCTCAACCCTGATCAAGATCAAATGGTTGAAATTTTGAGATTTTATTAATTTGTTGAAGTTATGTAACTGTTTAGATTAAAAAAAAAACTACACAATAACTATAAAAATATATAATTCCAAAATCTGAAATAGGTACCTTCTTTGGTTGAGCCTATTTTCCATTTTTGAAACTTGAAAAATGTACTGAAACGTCTTCTATTTCCTTTGATTGTAATTTGATTGAAGATAGACGGGTACTGTATATTCATTCTTATAAAGGTGAATAGGACATGCAAAGAAGCAAGATATAATGTGCTTTACAAGTAGCCTTAAGAGGAGGCAAAGAATCTTATTTCAATTTGTTTCAAAACACCACTAACCCACACATGTACATAAACCTCTATTAACAACTTGTTAAACATAGCTTTCTGGCTAGAAAGACAACTTTGTCACACAACTTCTTTTAGTTTTTTTAATTAATATGGGCTGAGACATTGGTATTAACGATGATGAAAACACACGTAGCAGCTATTCCTTTTTCACTTATGGGAGAGTATAATTGCACGTTCGTATGTGGGCTGAGACATTTGAATTTAATTTATTTTTTGAATCATATTTAATCTATCTACTATATCTAGATAAAAAACACCAAGTCTGAAACAATATGTACAAGAGAAATTCTTGCATGGTCTCTCACCTAATACCTCATATTTAGTCTCAATCAATGAAAATAGGACACATCATTTAAATTTAAAAAACTGTCAAATTAAAAAATCAAATTTTTTTTGTTGTCTCTCTAGATCATGTTCAACCATTCTTTCAAGCGGTTTCATTACCACAAGATATGCAACTGAAATTAAATTTAAATGATGTGTCCTATTTTCATTGGTTGAGACTAAATATGAAGTGTTAGGTGAGAGACCATGCATAATTTCTCTATGTACAAAACAAGGAAAAGGAAAAAAGGGAAAAGCAAAAAACAAAACACGAAAGAAGCAACAGCTAGCCATAGCCCAACATTTACTAGGGGACTAAGCCACCAACCATGGTAATTGAGAAAAAGTTAAACAAATTTTTCCTTCAACCAGGAAAAGGACAGTAGCTTAATTTTGTCCACTATACGCAAAATCGAGCATTCTTTGTCGTTGAAAATCATGTTATTTCTTTCTTTCCGTATTTCCCACACAGTAGCAAACCAGATGACGTATAGAATTGAATGCCGCACGCTAGGACCACCACCATCAAAACAGAACTGATTGAAGTGATCTGAAGCAGAGAACGGAAGAACCATAGTAATGCCAATCCATTGAAGAAAGTATATCTAATTCTAATATTTATTCTATTTAATCTATCTACTATATCTAATTCTAATGTTTATTCTATAAAGGAAAATTCTATCAAAAAAACTTACTTTCTTTAAATCGTCACGTTTTTTTTATAGTAAATCTTTTATTTTTTAAACAAATTGAAGGAGTACAGCAATCCAATAATCTTTTCTTCTCGTATTATGTATAACTTTTTTTACAAGTAGTTTAAAGGCTAGACTCACACTAAACTAGTAAAAGACTTGTACATTCATCACACGGGTCATGTGATATTGCGAAATATTGTGAAATATTTAAAGATAGTAAATGAAGATGTACTTATTAAGGAAAGGGCTGATGTCGGACATGAAGTTCGTGGATCACATCAGACTAGACAAGATAAAAGATTTCAATAATCTACTGGAGAAAGCAGAGAAGTACATACAATACGAAGAGGTGCAGAAGGTCGACAAAGCAATGACGTCCCGGAGCGAAAAGCAGATTGAGAATCCCCACGATAAGAAGTTTGGGAAAGATGGTGAAAGGTTCGACTGAACCCCAAGGAGATATCACCAGCTACCACGAGTACAAACCTCTCAACGCCTCGCGAGAACACATTTTAGAGGAATATGCAAACGTTGAGTTCCGTGATGAGGGAGTGGAACAACCCATGAAGATCATGGAACGGATAGAATTTGACAAAAGCAAATATTGCAGATTCCACAAGTATTCAAGCCATGCCACAGATGACTGTTTGCAGTTGAAAGATGCCATTGAGTATTTGATATAGGAGGGAAAGCTGCAGAAGTACACAAACAACTGGGAAAAGGAACCGAAGCAACGAGAGAAATCCCCATCTCCAAAGAAGAAATTCGCCAACAATGTTTGGGCCTCCAAGAAAAGAAAGGAGGAAGATCTTAAAAACCTCATGTGGCGCATACTATGTCGAGAGGAGTGTTATATGAATGGGAAGGTGTCTCATAGATAAACAACAAAATTGTAGTATGTTGCACTTATCCCCATAATCCATGAAAAATTGGGTGATTGCATGGCCTGAGTGATTTTACGTTGTGCAATGTTGATGTGAAGATAAAGAAATTGGGGGAAAATGAAGAGGTAAAAAAGTGTGGATGATTTATGATAATATTATGAACCTACTTAATCTAATATTATTGTTGTTAAGTGGACCACCATGATATAAAAAAAAACATTTACTTCACCATTCTAACATTAACATTTACTAATGATTTGTTTTGGATGGCCTTCGTGGTACAATTTCAGATTTTGGCGTTAGCAACTTTACTTGCAAGGACATCGTTCCTCAAAAAAAAAAGTTAGACATAACCACTAGACAGAATGCATTTTTAGGGTGTTTGCAAGCAGCACATGATCTAGATTTTCTTCTAGATATCCCTATTAATGGGTTATGTTAGTATATGTCAGCGGTCGAGTACTGTACTATCCTTAAATATTGCCTTAAAATTCCATTCTTTCTTATTGATGAGGTGTGCCATGTTTATCGTCAGTGGCGGATCTTCCATAGGACCCATGGTACCCCCAAGGTCTCTCTCTCCCTCTCCCTCTCCCTCTCCC
>Ga0228711_1002753_pt1 | contig 27173 bp, 23 predicted proteins | sample MedpolnodulmetaG_2_FD_177996 | JGI IMG/M metagenome (GOLD analysis project Ga0228711, IMG submission 177996) | Root nodule microbial communities from Medicago polymorpha collected in Santa Monica, California, United States - brown nodules | ecosystem: Host-associated > Plants > Roots > Nodule... | reverse complement strand
TTCTAGCCACTAGACAAAAAAAAAAAAAGGATTAGACTATCACAATATCCTGAATCAATGTTTGAATTTTAGTTAAAAATATATCCACATTTAGTATTTAACATATCTCAAATATCTTAAATATGATTATCTTTAGTGCACGAAACCTACAAAAAAATTTATTTATCAAATAATAGTAAAATTAACAACAAAACAACTTAACATCATATGATGTTGAAGGAAATCCAGGAAGAAAAGGAACAAACTCTTTATAACTTCGAGTTAAGTTTTTATTAGTCAAATGCTTCTTTTTATACATATTGTTTTTACAGTTTTTTATACAAATTTTTCAAAACAGAAAACAAAGTGAAATTTAAATTTTATAATTATAACTAAAAATAAAAACAGAATATGTTTTTTTGAAGGAAGAAACTTCTCATCACTATAAAATCTCTTCCCACATATCCCCTTCTTAGAATCTTCGAAGTGCACAAGCCATGAAATAAATAGAAGAATACTAATAAATAGCACAGAGATGCCGCATCAAGAATCATGAGCACTCTTCTTAGTCTGTCCAGGAACTGTCTACCAAAACTATTAATTGGTGAAAGACTATTAAATAGCCAGACTCAAATACAATTGTACAATATTGCACCGGCATCCATCTTCCAGTTGATTAGATGCAAGTGAAGCTGCATGATGCGGTTCAGTGCAGTGCAAATCAATCTATAGATGTTTCATTTCAAGCTCTCAGTAGGGCCACATACAACTAACAACTAACCTGCCTTCTAAGTCATAACTGACTTGTGTTTTACATAATCTACTCTTACAATGTTGATATGTACGCGCTCTATCTTTAGTGAAAAAAAGAATCACATTGCCGGAGGACTTCTACTTTGTGGCACTGCCAAGTAAACGTCTGCTATTAATATGGCCACTGCGCGAATGTCTCCACAAACTAAGAGCCAAAACTGCCAGGCCAGCAATTCCAGCTAAAATCTGCAATAGGGAAAAAATCGACAAGTGATTATGGTTGTTTAGAATATATATATAACCCAGGCATAAATCTTTCCACAAGAGGCCTAGAAGAACAGACCTTTGCTTCTCTGCCACCATTTGTTCGAGTAGATTGGAATACTGATTTCAGGAATTTAAAAGGAGAAGACTTGGGCATAAGTATCACTGCGGTATACTGTTTTTTGCAAGGATAAGGCAATATTCTTTGTAGTGCCAACTGTGCAGTTGATGGGGTAAGGGATGATCTGACTTTTGACCGCCCTTCACCTTGAATCTGCAACAGGATAATTGCAAAATAAATAACTTCTCATTAATGCGAAAAAGAATAAATATGATTATATAACCTATGCTGCCATTACAATTTGCAATTGCAACACATAAATAGATAAATTAATAATTTTGTTATATTAAAAGAAGTGTATGTCTGGACGAACAGATATAATTTTGAATTTCTAATGAAAAGAAAAACTGAATGTTTATTTGCAATTGCATTAGATCATAACTTGCAAAAGAATAACACATTAATTGTCAAAGCAAAACAGACTATTAGGATATAAGGAAAATATCTTATTAATTTGTGTAAACAAATAATTACTTTTATATTTTGAGTAATCATTTTCCTCCCTCTAGATTCAAAAGACTAACCCTAAAACTTCAACATCAACTGAAATAGAGAGATATTCTGCATTTTCTTCATTTCAAAACTAAAGCAACGGTACTGGAATTAGAAGTTGAAATCCATTCCTTTCCAACGGGGAAAACCAAAATGCAAATATTCATCCTCGCAACAGACAGCATCGAAGTTTACTGAAACGGATAATACAAACAAAAAGACAGTAATTGACACTAACCTCAAAAGAAGTGCCAACATCACCAGAATAGACTCTTGATTGGTAGCTATGTAAAATCCGGTCCAGCCAGTAATAATTTTCCTGAAAGAGCACATAAAAATAAGAAAAAGAAGTTTGATGTTAATGTTACTTCCATGATCCATCCCTTTCATCCACAATTCAAGATGCCATTGTAGATAAAGAGATGTGAGAAGAAGGAGCTTTTGAATTTTATCATTGTTTAAAGTTGAGATGGGGAAATGAGAAATTGTTTGTCTGGTGTATATATCTATCTATTACACTGATAGCGTAGAAAAGGCTATGATGCTAATGAAACAAACTTTAAGGCTAAACCAACCTGCAATCCATTCTCATGCGCTCTTTGCTCAATTTCCAGTACGGTTGAAACATCCTGTTCTGTAGGTCCTTCGTCTTGAAGACGCAACATTTCATCCAAAGCAATATCAACCTGTAAATGATTTACAAGACAGTAATTTTTCACCATATAACAGCATAAAAAGTTTGCTTATATTACATATGGAGGAGACTTGCCAGCTTGGAAGATATCTCTGGATCACATGAGAAATTTATGCTAATGTCTCCACGAACAATACCGGTTCTTGAGGGTTTATTACCGCCAAGGAATACTGAAACACCTACAGAGTATATCTGGTGCATAGAGGTGAAACCTCAGAAATAATGTACCATATAAGAAGGCTGAAGGCAAATAGAGATAACACATAGTACTCACCTGCCCATGCTTGAAACGGAGAACCTGCATTATTTTTGTTTCCAGAAGCTTGCTTAAGAACCCAACAAAGTGAATCTCTTCTACCTGAAAGTCATGCCCCAAACATGACCAAACACAGATTATACGAGTTATTTGTAAGATGCAGTCAATACAAGTTTTTATATAATTCCATGGGTTCAACAACTACGAAAGAAAGGAGCACAGACCATGGTCCCATTCTTCAGCTCCACAGGAAAGCATATCTGTACCAAACATTGTGCTTCCACCATGGGACTTCGGACCACTTCTCTACAATCAAAGAATATTGTTTATTTGGAAGATGCATTCACTGAATCTTTTTAAAGTGTTTCAGTATCCATACACGCCTCATAATATAGAAATATGCTCATAACATCCAGATTATCAAAAAGATGCAATAGAAAAAAGCATACAGCCTTTTCGAGATTATGTTAAAGCATGGTCATTTCTTTTTTCCTTTTGACATAAACAAAGAAGTCCATTTATCACTTTTCTCCTACTTAGAACTCTAAAATTTGTATTGTTTTACTTAAGATATTCATAAATTGAATCAGTTAAATCATTTGAAAACTACTGTCACCAAAACAACAGATTTCACTGAAAACCTAATTTTTTTTATCTCATTAAGCCCTACTCTAATGTTCTGTATAATCCTTAAAACTCAGTCAAAGTTCCACTAAACTTCTGGCTTCTGAACTATCAAAATCCTTAACTCTAATGTTGATATAAAATTAGAATTTAAGGGTTTTGGTTGGTGATAAAAAATTGACGGCAAGGTTAATTTGCATAACTTAAAAAATAGATGGATTTGATTGGCTAAAAAAAACAAACTAGAGACCAAAAGTAGAGCTACGCCAAAAAACATAAATAGTCTATTTGAGAACCTAACAAAATTTTCACATCTTTTCCTGAAGATACAAAACTACACAATTATATTAACACCAACAACACCTTCTGTTTGTGAATGCAATGCACTGATGTACCTATGGATGGCTGTTGGAAAAGTGAAAGGCAGTCCTTTCAGATCATCACGGTTAAAATGCATAATAGATTCAGGAGGCTTTGGTATTCCACCCTGCATGGAAAGATATCAATTGGTATAGAATCATTCAAGGTCTGCTGCCTTTTGGCAAGTGGATGTATACTCACTAGGTACTGCAATATTAAGGGAAGTGCAATAGTAGGATCAATATTCCCAACAATCACAACAGTAAAAGCCGAAGGATCTCTGAAACATTTGCTGAAGTATTCACAAGCTTCCAGAGGATCAACCTTTTGTAGGTCACATTTTTTAATCGGCTGCATAACACATATACGTTGAAAGTCAAAAGTAGTTTATTCAGTTTATGATTAAATTGACACCAGAAAAATGTTATACCCTAAAAAAATAGGAGTTTCCATAATTAAGCTCCTTTACACGGTTTGTAAAAGCAGTATAGGGATCCCTATCTTGAGCACAGACTGCTTCTTCAGCCATTTGCATCACTATTTTGACATTTTCCTCATCTGGGGTTAAATTTGTTGTGAACAGCTGATAGACAAGCTGTAAAATAAACAATACTATCAGAATAAGAAGAAGGAGATAGCACACATTGAAAAATAGAACTGATGTCTGTGCACAAGTGTGGAAGTCATAACCACATGAATCTTTGTGAAAAATCCAACAAGATATAACACTTGTCAGATGACCAATATGATACTAGACACATCAAATTCTCACAGATCTAACTTTAGAAAGCATGCATTTTCGATTAATATGTAACTAATGCAGGCCAAAAGTTTAACGAACCTAGGCTGTGTTAAACAATTCAAATTACACAATAAACTGTGTTATGCATCAGAGTCATAATGGACTCAGATATGAGGTAATCAAAATATACTTCTTCGGAAAAGATGGGACCAAACAAATTTGAATGCTGCTCAGAAACAGAGAGGCTGAAAGCACTTGCAGAGAAAAAATGAATATCATACGAGCACGCTAACAAACCTAAACACACACCTGCTGTTTGACTATATTAAGATGCAAACACTTTCAAGTGTTTAACGATGAAAGGGAGAAAATAAAGACGATATAAGTGGTTGAATCTGGAACAATTTCAAAACGAAGCCGATGCAAGCATCGCAAGATTTTACGGCACTGAGACAAGCACCTGTATGTAACATAGTCTTGGAGAATCGTATCGCTACCAACCGAACAAAAAGCAGAAAAGCAAAAAATACAATTAAAAGTTTTGAGCGATTACAAAGCAACACACTTGGGTGTAGCTTAGAATTACAATATAGATGGAATTTACATGTTGAAGTTATGTTATGTCTAGAAAATACTCACGAAGAAAAGGAGAAATATACGGCATTCAGAAAAAGATTTACCAATACATACTTGCTTTGTAATCGATCAAAACTTAAAGATAAAAAATACTTGATTCCTGCTTTAAAACATAGACATATAGTTTTATAATTTAAAACCTACTGTTGACTATATTAAGATGCATGACCTTTCAAGTGTTTAAGGATGAAAGGGAGAAAATACAGAAGATAGAAGCGGTTGAATTTGGAACAATTTTAAAATTAAGCCGATGCAACGATCGGAAGATTTTAAGACACTGCTTACAAGCTCCTGTATGTAACATCTTTTTGGAGAATCATAGCTATCATTCTATCAACAGAACAAAAAGCAGAAAAAGCAAAAAATACAATTAAAAGTTTTGATCGATTGCAAAGCAAAGCAGTAGGGCATAGCTAACAATTACAGTAACAACAAAATTACCTTATAACTTAAATATAGATGGAATTTACATATTCAAGTTATGTTATGTCTATAAAATATTCATGAAGAAAAAGGAGAAATATTATAAGGCATTCAGAAAAAGATTACTGATACATACTTGCTTTGTAATCTATCAAAACTTAAAGATGAAAAATACTTGCTTCCTACTTTAAAACATAAACAATTAGTTGTAAAATTTAACAATGGTTTTTTAATGTGTTCTCTTGGTCGTGAGCCACTGCATACTACTTTAAGTTGTGATCATATAATGAAAAGAGCAACATAAATTTGCTAATTAAATCAAATATACCTGCAAGCCAGTTTCCAGGTCTGAAGGTGAACAGTCACCATAAAAAGTTCTCATATATGCACCAATCTTGGTGCCGACTTCAGCTCTCTTGCCAGCAAGCATATCCATTAGGACAGATGGTCTATAACCAAACACACCAATTTCCCCAGCAATGGTTGGTCCCATTGAGCAAGAGAAATACTCGCTTTCTGGTAGTTCAGATAAGCCCCCATACGAATAACCGGTGAAGATAACCTGTTGTGAGTTGTGACACATCTGTAGATTAGAACTGATAATTTTCTGCCACCAATTTTAACACCACAAAAATAATGGAACACCGCTCATCGGGATAATGTGTTAGCTTATGCCCAATAATAAATGTTTGTGTATGCTATTTTCTATTTAAATTTACTACGAAACAGAAAACTTAATTTATGGCACTACAAGTGGCTTATGTGTGTATGTATGATTGAGTATAAAAAAGAAGCTCCAGTTTATTATACTACAATGACAGAGAAGAAGAGAGATAAAGTTTATTCAATATATTTCAGTAACTTTGGTTACACAATAGATTAATTTTCTTGTTAAAAAAATAGATTAATTTTTTAGATTGCACAATTGGACAATTGATACTGAGGCCACATAAGTTATGTCATGTCCACTATTTTATGTCACTTCAGCAGATATTGGAGATGGATTAATGCCAGGAGGTAAAACTGCAGAGTGCAGATGGAAAATTAACTAGGGACCTAGAGCACACAACTTTCGTTTGATTCAATGAACTCTGCCTTCTCTTCCCCTACCAAGCCCTAAACCTCTAGACTGACTCATCACCTTTGCAAACAAACAAATTGCCTCTGGGACACTTTATTGTTCGGATGAAGAGCCCTTTCCCCTTTTCTCAAAACTGAAACCCAAGCTGATATCCAAATGCACGAAAGGGGGATAGGGGATGGTGGGATTGGTGGAAAGAGTGGAGAGGGAGGGGGCCGAAATCGGGGAGATGACACAACACATACTTCTTCATCATACAAAAGTTGGGGATTGACTAGGGCAAAAAGGGAGTTCTAGGGTTTTAAGGAAAACTTAGGGGAATGGGGGAGGAAGAACGGGAACAAAGATCGGGTGTTAGGGTTTTTTAACAACACCTCTACCAATGAAACCGAGATGCTGCCGTCACAGTGTCTCGAGAGAGTACTGTATGGTTTCTGCCATGGCTAACTCTTACTTCGCCTGCATATGCTGCTCAAAACACATGTGAGTTTGTCCCGCAGAATCCACGAGTTCTTGCAGCTAATTACGCGACATTGTAGATTGAAGCCAGTCCAAAAGGGTTTGATTGTGTACGAGACATGTGATGCATCTTCTAGAGAGTTGAATTTGGTAGGACTCGAAGGATTGATGAGAAAATGATGTAGCTTTTGCGCTTTGATAACATGTTCAACCTGTTGACACCAAAGGAGATAGTTCTCCAAATCAAGCTTTTCAGAAATGGTGGAAAAGGAGGTCTTGCTCGTCGAGGAAGACGATACAAGGCTGAGAGGAGGCAGTGAGGGTGTAACCGTCGCCGGCAATGGCGAAGTCTCCGAGGAAGTCATCCAATCGACTCAAAGTTCTGATACCATGATAGAACTGTTGAAATTCTGATATTAGATCTTTCAGAGAGTATTGAATTGCTTTTGATTGAATGAATTCACAATAGAGAGCAATATATTTATAGATCTGTTCACGACCAGCTATAGCCGGTTTAGGATGAGTAGGAGACTGACAATTGTCAGTCAGTTAGTTACAGTAGTGACTGATTCAATTGTATCAATTACAAGGGTTTCTATATGCTACACTACACTAGGGACTAGACAAGCTATCCTGTAACCTATCTTCTATTAGTTTTGGTGTTATTTGACCTTGATATGATGTCATTCACTTTTGACTCCATACGTGAGCACCTCGGTTATGCGCTTAGTTATGCACTTCTGAAGAAGCTGAAGCAGAGGTGGGGAAGACGGATTTGATATTTTTTATAATGTAAGTTTTGATTTTTGAATCAAGGTGCTATCTTAATTATTAATTGTTTTATTATAAGTTTATAACTCAGAGTCCCTTTTTAATCCTCTGTGCAAATGATATGTCATCCACATAGGTACAAGCCAGAACGTAACAGTATGAACTAAAATTGCAATGGAAAACTAATATGGGACAAAAAGCATCCAAAATTAAATAAAAAATTACGGACTAAAACAAAAAAATGTTGAATTTTGTACGTACAAAAACATATTTAACCCACAAAATATACAGACATACTCTACTCCCTCCGTTCCAAAATACATGTCGCAGTCAACCACTACACACATGCCAATACATAACTTTGACCATTAATATCTTTAATTATATATAATAAAAAATTATAAAATTTGATATTTTAAAAATATTCATTGAGACAAATCAAACAACATCTTACATGCTAACATTTGTATTTATATATTAGTTAAAAAATATGGTCAAAGTAAGTTATGTGAATAGTGTGCATTGTAAAATTGCGACAAGTATTTTGAAACGGAGGGAGTACATATATATAAATTCATTATTCAAGTTTGGTTAGATCGATTTTTAACTTGTAACCAAAGGCCAAGCCAATCAAATAAAAAAAAAAGCTAAAAGTTTTTGTGTTTTTTTTCTTCCAGTTTGGTGTGTGCAATTTGACCCGAGTTGGATTGGTTTATGAACAACCCTGGGTTTAAGTTCTAATTTGACCTGAATAAACTCTATTAGAGGTCATATCATATCAATATATCATATAATTAACAAAATCTAAGTAAGTTGTCAATTAATAATGTAATACTAAACTGTAACCAGATTGATACAGAAATTGGTCAAATTTGGTTATGAAAATATGTATGATTAATGATAAGCAATGCCTAGAACTAGAAGAATCAAAACCTGATCATCAAGGAAGTCTGTACGCTTATAGCAGATCCGCATCCCATTTGACAGAATTAGTTCAGTAGCTCCAATGTTTGAGTATTCCAATTCCTTCACAACATGCCTTGTTTAGGAAAAATGAGATTAGATGTTAATTCCTAAACATAGGTTTTACTAGAAGAAAAATATCTAATTTGGACACTTAGCCCATAGTTTAATAACTGATATATGAAACCATTCATTACATAAAAAATCCAAGTTGCTTAAACATATAAACACTGGCATCTTACTTCTGAGAACAATCAAGATTTTAATGAAACACAGCCTAATGGCAAAGTAAATGAAAATACCTAAAAGCATAAACAATTGGTTCCTATAGGGAAAGCCAAGTAAGGAAATTTCCTTTATTTTCACTACATGAATTCAACTCTAAATAAGAGTTACAGAAGAACCACTGAAGTTATATGCTTATCACTATTAAAACGACCTCATGAGTTATGATAATCACTAAAACTGTGAATGTTAGCTCATAGGAAAAACAGGACGAAAATCTCAGGTTGAATAACCGACTGATTATATGAATCACCAACAATGATTACATGAATATAAGCATGTGGGAATTACACTATGGATTATTTTATATGAGGTGCGCTAGAAATCAGAGAGCAAAGAACTATGTAGGCAAATGAAAGTGTAATGTACAAGATAGAGAAAGGTGTTCCCCTTTGAGCTCGCCCCATATCAGAATCATAGAGTAAAGACTTTGTAGGCAAATGAAAGTGTAATGTACAAGATAGAGAAAGGTGTTCCCCTTTGAACTCACCCCATATTTGGTTTTGTAGTCACAATTTCTTCAGGAATATGGTCATCATCCCACGAAGAAATTCCACCCTCTTCCTCAAGAAGATTGACTTTCTTAACAACATTTTTTAGATCATAAAACACGGCAAATGCTCGGGGCTCCATGGTCTTTATGACACAGCTACAAGACGTCCGTAATTTCTCAGAATATTTAGAGACCTCTAATGCAGATATATCTGAGGGGTATAAAAATATATAAATAGCTAAAATTACATCTAAATACATCCAGAAATTTGTTATCAGAACTAAGAAGACACAAAAAAGCACATGATATATCAACTCACGTGGTAGAAGAGTCTTTTGGAGTTGAGCTTCATACTCAATCCCAACAACAGGTTCATTGTGGAGAAAATGCTGCATGAACAAAACAATATTATATCCAAAATAATGCACAGTTTGTTATTATCCATTTTAATGTAAACAAAGAAATATAATATACTTGTAGATATTCATCTCTCAGGCTTGTGGATTGAACTTGATCTCGCTCCAAATAGGCAGATTCAATCTCTGACATCAGCAGCGCACGAACTATAGATACTTCACGCTCTGAAAATCCATGAAGCCGCACCCTAGCAACCTAAAATATAACTGTCTTAAATCTTGAAAGAAAAAAGGAGAAAAGAAGGAAAGTGAAAGATAAAAAGAGAAGAAAAAAATGAGGCTTCTCAGATCAATGGTAAAAGCACCTCTGTTAACATTGATTCCAGGGCTTCAAGAGTTCCTTTTCCTCTACATGATGAAGTTATAATATTGGTCTTTACTGGACGGACTAGAACATCAGCAGAAGCTGAACATGAGAAATAGGGTGGATCTTTCCTACGGGATATTTTAAAGAATCTCTGGTTTAATGCATAGAGGAACATGGACTCTGCAAGTAAATCTCTGTAGTCTTTTACTGTTTTAAGCTCATTTGCTGGCATCTTATAACTAATCATAACTGCAGACTGTTATTGGGCAAACCCAAAGTAACATGTTAGTTTCCAAGCAAAACAACATTACTAGTGAAAAACCCCGGAAAATTGCCAAAAGTTAATGATCTGTTACTTACTTACCCCAGCAGCTTCAGATTCAACAAAACAAGAAAACCGTGGGTCATCATGTGATGGAACCTGGAATGTTGGAATAGGTGGAGGATCAGGTGCTGGAATTTTCTGGCCAAAATGAACCTTTATCAACTCAACTACACTCTGAAATTGTACAAGGGAGAAAAAAGTTAGTAGAAACAACTAACCAAACAACACAACTATAGCATAAAAAGAAGATAAGTAACAAAAAGAACCTGTGTGTCAGAAAAATCTCCAACTGCAATGACAGCCATATTGCATAAATGGTACCATTTCTTGTAAAAATGCCTCACGGTCTCCGGAGAAACGGTCCGAATCACTTTCTCGAGTCCAATTGGTAACCTTTCAGCATACTGCAATCAATTAAACAATTTATGCATCAACCCATATAATTCCCAAAAATCACCTCTATGTTACCACCAATACAAAACCATCTTATCTTAACATGACTAATAGCAGAATGAATTGATTTAAGGTACCTTTGAACCTTCCATCAACAGAGTCCAATGAGCATCCTGCAGCCTCCCTGTGGCATTTCTGCTTCCCCTATACTCTTCCATGACAGCTCCTCTTTCTTTCTCCAAGTCATCTTTTGATACTCGAATCTGCACATAACAATCTCATCACAACAAATAAAAACTAGAAGTAAATAAAGCATTCAAAAATCCAAAAAGAACATAACATAATTTGGCTAAGTTGTTTAGATAATCAACTCAATTAAGAATTTATGCATAAGTTATTTCTATAACAAAATATAAATTTATGCATAAGTTATTTCTACAAAAAAAAAAAAAAAAAGTTAAACTATATTCATATAGGCTGTAAACTGTTTTCATAAGCTATCACAGAAAGCTTTTAAAAAAAAGTTTAAACTAACTTATAGATATATGATAACCGGTATTCATAAGCTCTTTGAAACAATCTCAAAAGAGCTTATGTCGGTAAATGAGCTTAAATAAGTTAATCCAAATAGACTCTAATACCTCCGAACTGAATTCTGCTAAAACCGAAATAGCCTGAGACAACAATTCCGGCTTATCAACGGGAACCAACAGCTCATAAACAGTATCATCTGAAGACGTAACCGCATTCTGACAAGCGCCAAATTCAGCTCCAATACTTTCAAGAAACTTAACAATATCATGATTATTATATCTCTTTGTAGCACTAAAAGCAAGATGCTCAACAATGTGAGCAACTCCACGTTCATCTTCTTCTTCAAGAACTGATCTGCAATTCATCGAACAACAATCAATAATTTCGATTGAGGAATTGAAAGAAAATTATAAGTCTTCGATCAGAAGTGTCGGTGGCTCAGAGAAGATAAGTTATGAGTTATGTTGAGAATTACTAACCCGACTCTGACGGCGAGTGCAAGAGCGGCTCTCATGCGTGGTTTGGAATTGCAGCGAACGTAGTAGCGAAGACCGTTATCGAGAGTGCCGAAGTCGACGCCGACGGGTTGGTCAGAGAGGAGTTGGTTCATGTCGGTGGAAACAAGTTTCAATGATCGGAAGCCTTGTTTCCGTGAGATCGGAGCTGCTGCTTCTGATGGAAGTAATTCCATTCTTCTTCACTCTCACCAGAGTCCAACACTTCCACTCTGTGTCACTGATTTACTTACTTCCCACTGTGTATTCCTTTTGAAAACCACTGTGTATGTAGAGGTTTTTTTTTTTTGTTGGTATAACTACAAACCAACCACTGTGTAGAGTATAGACTTGTTTTAGTTTTAAGTGGATTTTGTATTGTTTTGTACTCTGCTATGCTATGTACGTGTATATGTATATACGTAGTTGAAAAGACCTAAGAGTAAATGCATGTTTGGATTGATTTATTGCTGAGTTTATGTAAAACACGATTAGGTGGTTCATGGTGTTTTCTTTTTGTGGGGGTTCGAACCTGAACCTTGTATATATTATACATTGTTTATATCAACTGAGATAAGCTTATGAGGATTCATCATGTTTATGATAACTAATCATGCTCGAACATGAAGTAATTATGATAAACTATTAAAAGGTTTTTAATCAAATAAAAATAAGCTTAATTCCTAAAATATAATATATTTTTAGAAAAAACGATGTATTAAATAGTGAAATCAAATGAAATCGAGTTGTATGGAAGACCTGTGTACTTAATATTTGAACCCGCGCTTTCCGTCACTTGAAGAATATTTTGGGGTTGTTCTTTCACCGGAGAACTTGTATTTTTGTTGCTTTTTTTTTCTTCTTCTAGTTTTTGCATGTTGATGGCTTGACCCGATACTTCCTCATATGATATAGATTATCAAGTAAAGACCTAACTTTGCTTTTATTGGCCTTACAAAACATAAAACAATCTATCAACGGTGGTCCCCAATACATTTTGATACGATATCGCCTTTTTAATAAAAGTGAGAGTCCCTCTGCACAAATTATGAAAAATTATGGAGATAAACGATTCGTGTGAGTTCTCTACTTGAACCTTGCAATCCAACTCCTTCATTTACTCACATCATGCCTCTAGTCAAAATTGAGTAACCAAATTGGTCTCTGTCTTTGTAAGCTATTTTCAAATAAGTCATTGACTCTATTAATATTTCATACTAGTTTTTGTCTTTGTAAAAAAAAAAAATCAATTAGGTCATTGATCATATGACAAAACACACAAAGACAAAGACCTATTTTTATTTTATTTTTAATAAAAACAAGGATTAGTTTGAAATATTAATCGAGTTGGGGATTATTTTGAGAATAAACATGGACCAATTTGGTAGTGTACTCAATTAAAATTTGTAAAATTGATATTAAAAAATCATATAATATTTACAAATATTATGTAAGAAAATATTTGATGAAAAAATAGATATAAAAAATTACTACTATATATAGATGCATGCACAAATTGATATAGCTTTTTCGTTTTGGCTTTACTGGTTATTGATTAGGGTTCAATTTGACGACTCAATGAAGAAGCGGCCTCAGTTGGTGGCCGTGGTGATCTTTCCCAACGAACTGATTGTAGAAATATTCTCCTTGCTCTCCGTGAAACCTCTTATGCGATTCAAATGTGTTAACAAGTTTTTCAACACTATCGTATCTGATCCTTATTTCATTCAAATGCATCTCAAGAGATCGAAAAGAAATCTACAACTCGCGGCAATGTCACTACCGTATTCCACTAGTAGTGTAGTAACCTTCCCAAATATTTCTCTTATACTCGAACAGGAGAATTCATCAACCACCATTCAATACGATCCTTACCATCGATTGATCGAGAAGAATAATCGTCTTTGGTGGGTTGCTGGTTCATGCAATGGATTGCTTTGTTTGATTGATAGGGGTATTCCAGGCCTCTGTCTTTGGAATCCAGTTACCAGGACAAAATCTCAAATTTTTTATGTGCATATGAGGTACGTTAAATCGAATTTTACTTTTGTTTACGATGTTTCAACTCAAAGTTATAAGGTGGTAGAGTTACGTATAGAGGGGGAGTATGATAGTGCAAGAGCCATGGCGCAAGTTTTCAGCTTTCGAGATTATTCATGTAGAAATATTCTATGTTCCCTTCCACTTTCCAAGTTTACTAGCAGTAACGACACTGGTGTTTATTTGAGTGGTACTGTTAACTGGTTGGTCCTTCTTGATTGCGCTTCTTCTTCAGGCGATTTTGCTGTTTGGAATGACAGTAGTATTACTCTTGAGCAGCTTGTGATTCTTTCATTGGATCTCTCCACTGAGACATACACTCAACTGTTGCTTCCTCAGGGTTTTGACAAGGTTTCACAATATCAGCCGGAACTTGTGCTTTTGAGGGACACTCTTTGTTTTGTTCATGATTTTGAAGAAACCCATTTTGTTATTTGGCAAATGAAGGATTTTGGAGTTCAGGAGTCTTGGATTCAATTATTTAAAATTAATTCTAACAAGTTACCATCATGCTACTACAATTATGGAACGGGGTTTAAACAGTTGGGATCGTTGCCATTGTATCTTTCTAAGAATGGGGATACGCTGGTATTGGCAAATCACGAAGATGGCAAGGCATTTATCTATAACCGCATGGACAATAAAGTAGAAGAAATTGGAATTACTAATAAAATTATTTGGTCGCATGCTAGGGATTATGTTGAAAGTTTAGTTCCGACTCATTGAAAGTGAGTTTCTCTTCCACATATTACTTGTTTGAATTTATGTTTCTTCATGTATTTTCTTTAAAATCCTTGTAAATTCATAATAGTAGATTGTGTGATGGTTTAGCCGCATAGCTTGTCTATATTGTTGAATGAGTATCTATTGCCCATTGTTCGACGTTTGGCTTCATTTACATGCTTATTCTAAGGTTCAGCACTTGGTGGTTTATTTCCCAGAAACTTCAGTTTAATTTCGGTGAAGGCAATTTTCCAGCAACATAGTGGTTCAACAGTCTGTTTTCTAAAATTTCTTTGTTGCAATTTGTTTTGGTTTTAGTCAATCACATTTATTGAGAAAAACAGTTTTGGTTTTATTCAATCACATTTATTGAGAAAAACATCTCCATTATATATGTTTTGGACTTTGCTGCATCTCTTAACATGATTTTCAATCCTTTTCTTATTACTGCCTGTAAATCTGTTTACGTGTGCTTCCATCAATGTTGTCAATTGCGGATTGCGGATTGCGGAAAAAGGCAGCTTGTTCGAAGTCCGCCATGCCTTAGTGCTATAGTGTCACTATTTGACAGCAATTTATACTAAATAGCTTATCACGGAACAATAGCAATTTGTTCAAATTTTGTTGATGCTTCTTTGCTATAGCCGCTCTTTGACAACACCGGCTTCCATATCTGTATTTTGCTTGTACTTTGTTGGATTCTTACAATAGTTGTCTTAGTAGGCCGGCTTTAACGTCTGTTTTAGGATTTTCAATCCTTTACTTAGTACTACTTGTAGTATTTTTGAAATTTTACACATTTCCCTTTGTTCTGTTTCGGCTAATCACGTGATTGAAGTTTGTCCAAACATTGGGTCAGTCAGTTCCAGTGAACAGATTAAGTTGTTACAAGCTTCCGTTGTTTAAATTATGTACCCTTCTTTCATGAATAAATAGTTAATAGTTAAAAATATCATACACCATCTTGTCAAGTTCACCATTTACTTCATCTTCATCTTGTATATGTATTTTCCCTCCTGTATGTTGAAGTGAGTTCTTTGATGTCTAATGCAACAGTAATTGATGGTTAGAGAGTAATGAATGTATTAGTGCTTAGAGTTTTTAATGGTATTTTTATGAAGTTGTTTGATTATGCATCTAAAATAACTTCGATGGAGTTCTTCGCTAATCTTCTCAAATCATCATCGTGCAAAGTGACGAGATATACATTATGACTCTAAATTATTTTGTATCTTTTGCTTCTGTGTGTGTTGGTGTGTGTGCAGTTTTGTACTCAGCATACATATGGTATATCTTGTGTGAGATAGGTTTATTGGAAAAGAACAAAGTGAGAGAACACATTGGCGTCTTAAATCTTAATTATCATTCTGTAACAACTTTAAATTAGCAACAAAAAAAAAGTTAGCATATATTTGATGAAGTGAAAGGATACATAAGCATACATGTGAAATATATTTGTGTGTGATCTTTTTGTTTTGAGGGCATTGTGTATCTTAAACTATATTTTGAGCACCATTCAAATCCTTTGTTTATATTGTATGACTAATATGCCAAAGATCCCTGCAGATTGACCTGACTTCTTACATTGTTAAGGACATTGAAGGTAAGACCTCCCCACTATTACTCATGAGAATCTTACAAGTTGAGAATAAGTCAATATATTGTTTGTCATTGTTGCCCCTTTGCATATTTGTAAATTGTATTCTACATAAACATTGAAATGAACAAATTGAAAAAGAAAAACCTGCTTCAAAAATAAATATTTTTATTATAATATATCTATAAATAAACATCACGTGAAAGAACAAGTGAACAACAAGGATGAATAATCCAAGAATATACATATGTTCAGAACAAGTGAGCGGTGATCACAAACAGTTCAAAGATCTATATACAAATATACATAAAGTGGAGAACCGAACCAACGCCACATCTAGTTAATCTGGTTTCCTAGTTTGAACTACACTTAGGAAAAGGTTTGTATAGATATTTTGTGATGTTTTAACGTTTGAAGCTTGCTCTTACTCTATGAAGCTGCTCCAACACAATTTATTCGAAATCTTTCAGTGTCCCTACTCCTAACCGTAACACAATCTGTAATGTAGACCTACAACAATTCAAAAACCGACTCTCCCTTTTCCTTAAACACACTAGATGCCATCTGAAACCAAAGTATCCTTGATTCCTTCTTTCCATATTCCCCATCTCCATCTAACTCCAGGGAATTTGCTTCTGCACACACAGATGAGATTTCCAGCAACACAAGGATCAGCATCACCGTGGATGAACAGAGAAACGTCTCCCAGGAGGGTGCATTTATCCAAAACAGAAAATAAATGCAAGAGTAAACTCAATTTCAAGGACCACGATATGTGCAACAAGCTCTTTCAATGTCTTCATCCCAGTCCCATTTTCCAAAATTACCCTGCGGAAAGAACTCTCCATCACATGCCAAGCCTCAGAACCTAAACTTAGATACCTTATGTTGGGGAAATAATTCAACAACGTATCAAGACCAAACTCTCCTCCTTGATCAACTCCAACCTCTACAACTCTCTCTGCTCTTCTCACAAAATCTAAGCTTAGTCTCTCTACAACCAAACAGCAGCGAAACATGCTTAAAATGTAAGCAAGAGAGAAGCATTCCGCTTCAAGCTGAAGGCATTGTATGTTACCACAATTTTTCAACACTAGCTCATCAGTGCTCTCAAAAGAAAGATTGAAGTTTGACAAGGAAGGTGCGTCAAGGAAAAGCAACCTAGGCTTGACACACTTGAGATGGAAATCAACAAGACTTGGAGCAGATATAACCAAAGAAAGAGGAGCATTTGAAACCGACCATTGACAAGTTTGAAGGTGTGAGAGATTAATCTTAGGCTCTTCAAGTCCTCCAACACCAATAGGATTAAGTTCTTTAAGGTTAGGGAAACAAGTATTGATCGTGTTCAAATCCTCATCATCCAATCTTACAAACTCAAGAGTCAAATTGGTCAATGTTGGCATCAAACACAAACCATCCACAGCTAAACAAGCGTTCCTAACCACCAATTGCACCAAACCATGGCCTGCAGCACAAAGGATATGAAACTGTTAGCACGGTTTTCAACAAGATTTGCCAGCGCCACAAATATAACTCTAAAGAATTTAATTTATATACACTGTCAATGTAAAGTCTTTTTACAGCGTCAATCTATTACAACTATTAGATGATTAAAAATAAGATTTGATTTATATACACCAAAAGTGTAAAACCTTTTTACACCGTCAATTATCTATTATAGCTGCTAGATGATTTAAAATAGGATTTATTTGTATACACCAACGGTGTAAAACCTTTTTAGACATGCATCCGATCAACCGACTCTATCCTATCAAATTTTTAGTTAACTTCCTAAAATATCTACATGGAATGATTAGATTTGATTGGATGTAGTGTAAAGTTTTATATCTCCGCCGCATAAAAATTAATCTCTTAACAATTTTAGACTTTAAACATAACTACAGGTCAATTATGGTGATTTGTTGACATTTTACAGTGACGGTGCAGTACAATTAAACTCATTGCGGTCGCAATTCAAATGTTTCAGAAGTCTATGCAACAATATTTCAACTGTAATTCTGACTGCATTTTCCTCCGCAGTTTCAAGTTTCATAGCATAGTGAAATTACAATCACAATTTAGAAGCATAGACAATAAATAATTAAAGGAGTTGAGAATTAAGAAGCTGACTAACAAGTGGAAGAGATGAGGGGTAAAGCTCGTGAACGTCTCCAACAAGATTGAACCCAGAAATCAGAAACAGAGAGCGACTTAATCGAATTGGAAAGCAAAGGAAGCCAATCTTGAATGATCATCTTCAAAATCGTCAAAGGGCATCTCAACAAGAGAACGATCAACGCAGATGGTGACGGATTCGAGATTGGGGGATCGGAGAACGAGGTTGTTGAAAACGATTTTGAAAGGGGTGATGAGGTGATTGGTTTCTGGTGAACGTGATTTGAGGTAACGAGACATGGAACAGGTGAGGGTCAACGAACGAACTTCGGAAGAAGCAGAGTTGAAGGTGTTTGAAACGAGTCTGCATCTTGCTAGATCGGTTGAGTCATTGAGGCGGCTTAGAATTTCTCCATTCATGGAATTTCTAACACCACAACGATCACGATGCGTGTTGTTTTGTGTGCCTGTTTCTAATAGATTTTGCATTTTTGCCCCTAATAAGAAGATATAAAATTTGTCCTCCATCTTTTGTGAAATATGTTTTTTGACCTTTTAATTTTAGGAAAATATGATTTTTTATCTTTTATTTTACAAAAATTTATGATTTTGACCCATTCTTTTAAGACATGTGGTGTCTTTTGAGCAGCATTACAATATTTTGTAAAATTAAGGGGTTAAATTGTTTTTTTTTTGGAGACCAAAATCGTAACTTTTTAATCCCTCCATCTCATAATATTAGTCGTTTAAAGTTTGTGCATGATTACTAAGGAAATAATTAATTGTGTTGATTTCAATGGTAAAATTAATAACAATTACTAAAACACTCTTATTAGTTGTAATTAGTGGAGTAGTTAAGTTGGATGAAATTCAATAAATAAATGTATAATAGTGAAAAAAATAATAAATGTTGCATTGATATTGTAAAGTGACAATTATTTTGAGAAAAAAAATTATAAAGAGACAATAATTGTGAGACGAAGAGGTTCAAAAGCTTTTAAGCTTTTTTCTTTTAGTTTTTCTATCATATCATGTGTTAAGATTTTATTTTGTGAACCTATCCCTTAAACATGTGTTAAGATTTTATTTTGTGAACCTATCCTTTAAATTACCGTTGACATAGAGTTTACTTAGTTGATGCATCAGATTCTCTTATTGATTAAAATTGGTGGATCAATAGTTTGTATCTGTCAACTACCTATGTAGTCCACCCAAAATTAATTTCCCGTCATCATATTGTTGAAGTTAATTTTGGCTTTTGTATAGGAACATTTACATTGCCCTCCCTTGTATATTTTGGCTTCTATTGCAAAGTAAGATGTACAGTTATTAGTTAGTTTTTTTTTTTTTAATAATGCGATTATGAGAAATATACAATTGAGCAGTGATATTTGAACAACCATGTAAGACAACTTATGTGACAACTTTTTTTCTCTCTCTTTTCATTGGTCAAAATCAATGGAGAGAGAAAATAAAAATATAATGTGAGTATAAAAGAAAAAATTGTCATAAAGTTGTCGTACAAATATCATTTTCTCTATGCTGACATTCCAATAAGAGCTCCTTATTTTACCACTTGATAGAAGTTGTTTTAAGATTAAGTTACAAGAGTGGATTGACTCGTCAGAATGATGAATTTTTTATTGGACATTGTGTAAAGTTGATTTATACTTATAGTGCATCTTATTTAATCTCTTCAACAATATTTATTTTTTTTGAAAAATATTTATTATTGTACTAAATCAAATATGTGTCCTTTTTTTAGGAGAAAAAAGTTATCATTTTTACTCATTACCAAACAAATTTCATAAAACTCAACACACAAAAAAGTCTTGTTTTTAATTCAGCAAAAAATAATTTATAAAGTGGAAGGAGGGTGGGTGTATAGGAAAATAGTAAAATAGTGGAGTGCGAAAAGTAGTTTCTTATTATTACTAACTCTTTGATATGGCCTGAACGGTCCAAATCCAAAAGTTATGAAGAGTTGAGAGAAAGTAAAAAAAACGAAAAAAAGAAGTTCGAAGAGGGTTGAGAGACGGAGATAGAGAGTGCTTGCAGCGTCGTGAGGTAGCGGCGGCGAACATTTTCCGACCACTGGCAACACCACTATTTTCTAGCTTGGCTTTGGCGTACTGTTTGTGAAAACTATATCTGTGCGTAACGAGATCGAGAGTGAGAAAGAGGAATGGGGAGAAGGATACTGAACGATGCGTTGAGGAGTATGGTGAATGCTGAGAAGAGAGGGAAAGCTATGGTGGAGCTTAAACCTATATCCAATGTTATCTCTTCTTTTCTCCATATCATGAAACACCGCGGTAATATTTGTTTTCAATCTTTGATTATTTTATTTTCCCTTCATCTTATGAGCATCAAATTTATGTACTATTTGTTTTGGATAATTCATTAGGATATTGTTTGTTACTGTTTTAGTAAATACCCAAATTCCATTAAGACATACATTATGTAGCATAGACACTTTAGATTGAAGAGGCATGTTTGGTGTCTCGACCCCTACGCATGTGATTATATTTTATTACTTGCATTTGGTATCGATGTTTAGGTGTGGGTGCCGTTGTCGTATTTTCTTCAGTGCTTCATAGCTCGTGAAAAGAAAATGGTCTCAATGGTTTTTTTTTTTGTGAACCAATTTGGACATTTAAACAACTGATAAATTTTATGTACAAAAAGTTGTTTTTTTACCGTTTCAATGCGTTGAATTCACAATTTCCAAGATAAAATTTCCATTTTAAACCTCGTAACAAATGCTTTAAGGGCACTTGTTAGCATTTCCCTTAATTTTATTGTTGTTTTCCAACAATTAGCAGCTGGATGAGCATGGTCTTGCTTTCTGTATGGCAGCATGTCTATGTACATGCTTGAAACATTACCAAAATCCTCTGACGTGACCTATAACCTACTTAAGATGAAAACGATACTAGAATAATTTGTTGTTTAGATAATTGCTATAGCTAATTTGGTGTCATTCATGATGGCAGGATATATCAAGGACTTTCAGATCTATGATCCCCATAGAGTGGGGAGGATCACAGTTGAGCTACAAGGTAGAATTAATGATTGCAAGGCCCTTACATACCGACAAGACCTCAAGGCAAAGGATATTGAAGCCTACAGATTGAACACTCTTCCAACACATCAGGTTTGTTGATGCTTACTGTTTTGTTTTTATTTAGTGTTACAGCAGTTTCACACCTATTTGAATGTGGAGAATGCTGTTTGCATTAGCTACCAGCTTTTATACTTGTAAGTTCTTTTTTTTTTAAATAGAAAGTAGTAAAGGAAAAGGATATTCATTTCGTTTTATTTATCTTGATGCAGTGGGGTTATGTTGTGATTACAACTCCTGATGGTGTTTTGGATCATGAAGAGGCCGCAAAAAGGAATGTAGGTGGTCAGGTTCTTGGTTACTTTCACTAAAACTGACGTTTACCTTGTTATTTAGGCCAGTCACTGTCTTCAGCTAAGTTTCTTGATAAGCTTTCAATGAATTTTATGAAAGAATGTTTTCAGCAAAGGAGGTTTTGTTTTTATTATTGATTTGTCCTGTATGAATTATGTGGCAGTTCATGCATGCATGATGAGTGTGATGCGTTGGATCACAATCTTTGTGGAAATTAGTCATGTTTATGTTAAATAATAGACTAGACTTGAATGGAAACCGTATCATCTTAGTTGTAATATACTTTAAATACAATGGCTCTTGTGTAATCCGTAATTGGACTAGTTATCTAATTTGTTTTTCCGACGATGCAGTTTTCGACGAGAAGAATAATATATCATCCTAGAGGATAGTCAATGTTGAAATTTATTTTCCAACCTTGTCACCTGGTGGATTATTTGAGTAGTGATATTTGAACAACTCATTTTAGACAACTTATGTGACAACTTCTTTTTTCTTTCTTTTCATTGGTCAAAAACAATGGAGAGAGAGAAAATAAGAGAGAGAATAAGAGTATAATATGAGTATGAGAGAGAAAGTTGTCAAAAGGTTGTCACAAAGTAGTTGTTGTACAAATATCATTTCTCGAATTATTTAATGCCTAACCAATTGAAACCCAATTAATTTTACTAGATTTTTCATCTCTCTCACTTTACATGTTAAAAATAGATGGCCTCAATCAACAATTTGCCACCCAATTTATGTTGAAAATAAGAAGTATCTCCATTGTTGCAAAAAAAAAAAAAGGTGGGGTTCCAATGGCTAAGTAGAAAGGATTAGGAGTATTACTACTGATGAGTGTGTCTCAACTCTTAATCGAGGTGGGGGCTGTGCCACACTTTTATATTTGGGTTCGGCTTTGGGCGGGAGTCCTTTTTCATTATTCAATTGTAAGAATGATGACTGCTTTAACATGTATGGTGATTTCAAAAATGATACTATGCAATTGGATGGTAGTAGCTGGCTAACTAGTGATTTGGGATAGCATAATTGACATGTGTGTTGAGCTATTGAACAAAGATATGTAGTCTAGTTTGATGTAGCTAACTGGGACTATGCATTCCTATTTCTTCGTATGAGGTTAGTAGAATGTCTGTGAAGTCATCATGTGTTTTGCTGATCATTACCGTATTATTAGACACTGTAGTTTGTAGGCAATCTTATGATGATGCCAAGGCAATTGATTATGCATCAAACCATAAACTGTTTGGAGTTTCAATAGTTCAATACCAAACCCGTTTTGTGTACTCTTCACTATCGTTGCTGGCAATACAACTTGAATTAGTAATAAGCAATTTAAATATGGCACACTGGTGTTACTGCTAAATTCCCTTAGTGTAGTTCTTATTTATTTATTTTGTCTAAGTAGCTTAGTGGCTAGAAATATATTGATAGATCGAGAACAGTTATCAATAAGATTAAATTTTACAAAGTTATTTAAACCGTGCCATGACTTGGACTATTATTGATCACAACTCTATTGGAAATCAAATTATATCAGCGAATGCGCCTGCAGATAGTGAGCCCATCGCCTATTGAAACAAAGGCAAGTTCCATACGAGGATCCTTTGAAATTGCTTCGTTGAAATCAAGTGTACATCTTCTCCATTCTCTCTTTGTTTCTGAAACCACCATTTCCGGCAAGGCAACAGTTCCTCCCCAAAGTGTGTTATCGTAGGCAACAATCCCGCCGATCTTAACCAATTTGATAAGCCTCTCATGGTAATTCCAGTAGTTATTTTTGTCAGCATCAACAAAGGCAAAGTCAAAAGTACCTTCATTTGCAGGCTGCATCACGACAAAGGAAAAGAAAGACCATCATGGGTCTGACTTGACCTGGAAAGATATTTGTGATGTTAAATAAGTTGCTTACATCTTCTAAAAGTTTATCAAGAACTGGCAAAGCTGGAGACTCTATGTAGTCAATCTTGTGTAAGACACCAGCCTTTTTGATGAATGGAAGTCCTATCTCATAAGCTCTTTTGTCTGGGTCTAGGGCTGTAATCTACAGCAGGCAGACAAATGGAGCTAGTAACATAAAAATAATAGACACATATTTGTGATGTTATTATATAATTTAATGTATGCAAAGAGAGCGCGACTGCTAGCGTGAGAAATAAGCATCTTATGTATTGAAATTGTACGATAACCAACATATTCATTTAACATTGTTCAAATAGTTTTTTTTTTCTCTACTAAATTTACGGTGATTGGATCATTGTCTCAGTCTTGAGAATGCGTAATATCATGAGCTTCTACTTATGAAGAGAGCGACATCCATCGTTGTTCTAGTCCAAAAGACTTTTGCTCGGTGATCTACCATAAACTATGAATATGTGATACTTTTCCACCGTAGAAGCCACAATATGTATAGGAGGAAAGCAGATACAAACCTTTCCATCATATGGAATGTTAAGTGCAGTGAGTAAAAGAGAGTATCCTGTAAAAACTCCTACTTCAATCGTCTTTTTAGCATTTAGAAGTTTCAAGAGCAAGGCCATTAGCTGACCCGCATCAGGTGAAGTGCCCATGAAGCCACTGAAGAATTACAGTAACATTACATAAGAAAAAGTTTCCTAATGCTGGCTTAAGAAGTCAAGTTCAACAAGAATTAAATAATAATAATAATGGTAATAGAAGTTATTTAACATAACAAAATTTGATATGCATACAAGGATTTTTTATTTTTGTTTGAAAAATCCTTGTATGCATATCAAATTTTGTTATGTTTTCCATAATTTATAGGTTGGATGCATAGTATAGTAGTCTTTAGAATAATTACAGAGGATGATTTGCTGTTGCATTTCTCAGCTCTTTGAGAGTCTCTGCTTCTCGTGGGTAAACGCTGGTTTCTAGTATATACTGCCACAAAATTTTTTGTTAATCAAGTAGGAAAGATCAATCTAAACAGTTGCAACAAACATGGCAAGAGATGTGTATATAAACCTTGAGTAAACCCTCACTCTGCAAAATAACTGGATTAGTGGAAGCTGATATTTTGTCCATTATTTTTCTCTGCATACAAAGCCAAGGTACGAATAAGGATAAATTTTCAGTGAATATGAGTTTATTGTTATAGGATCTTTCACGCCAAGAATGCTTAATACTTCATGATTTCCTTGTTTTCTTTCAGGCACCACAATCTTTTCATAGCTTTAAAGACAAATGGACACGCCAATTTAATATTTTGGGGCTAAAAAGACTGATAAAAGTCAGGGGTAGAAATTACAAACACGCCCATAATAAATAACTAAATTAATTTTTTGGAATTAGGCTAGTTATTTCATTATAAGAATAAGAATGGAACTGGTGTCCACGTAGAACTTAAATTCTCTTCTGTTAAATAACACTCGAAATAACTAATGTTAAGACAGACACGGTGTCTATCTTTCCACTTTTATCCATTTGATTTGATTCTCGAAAAAACCATTGCTATTTAACCTAGACCTAAATTTAGGTATTAACAAAGAGAGTTAACAAAGACATATTTTTAACAGGCGAATCATAATAATTAATGATTGTTGGGTATATTGAAAATAGGCTACACAACAAAAAAAATAATCATAAATCACTCATCTCCCTTATTAGTAGTAGTATTCGGAGACTAACAAAGAAGACATATTTTTAGCAACAAAATTATAATTAATGAATTTGAGGATAATTTATGTATATTTAAAACCTTGGTCATAATCGAGAGTCTTTACAACGGAAAATGTGATTGTAATGACACTCAAATGATGGCCACTTCCAAAGCTTATATCATACCGCACAGCTGAATAGGGTGTAAGAAATTCAGAAATCTGTTTTTTTTTTTTATAGAGCAACTTGTATAACGAGAGAAAACTTTGTACGAAGCAATAAAAAAAACATATAATATTATTTCCAAAATTTGTGACATTTATTTTGAAAATTGCAGGATCACCATTGTAGACAAGTAGTACCACAAGCTTTCCAACATGATATAAGAGCAAAACGCAAGGTCCTTCCCGCTTCAAGTACAAGGGGTTATTGAGGCTTATCAAAGTTAACCACTAGTTACTCAACCATGTTTTCTCAAAGTAAAAATAAAAATCAGAATAACAAATTGCCATGCGGAATGCCCATATTCGAGTGTATAAAACGACATTGCGCCAATATAGGACTGCAAAAATCTACACTTGGAGTGGCTATTTTCAGACAGAGTAACCGGTGAAAGTAAACCCCCTTCCAACAATCTCACCAGCACAATACCATGCATAGCATTCCAAGCCAAACAAAGCAGCAATGCCCGCATCTTCAACCTTTAAGTCTTGCCTGTTCCTCCATAAATGCTTGACATAATCAAGTTCCTTCCAGAAGGCCTCACAACGAACCGGAATGCTGCAAAACATAGATTAGAGCGAGTTATATAAAGAGAAGCAGAGGCACTGAAAACTAAATTGGCCTAGAACAAGCTTGACAGATGTATGTGACATTTGACCAGGCAGAATAGGTTTTCACATTTCCCCCTGATTGTTAAACTAATTCACAAAAGACGGTTATGAAAATATGTTGCACAATTTGCTATGCATAACTAGCATGAAAATGATGTTGGAATGTAGCGCATAAGCAAAATTCAAGTTCAAACATCAAACAGAACAGGGCTTCAGCACATGAACTACAAACAGCAAGTTGTTTGAGAACAATATTTCGGGAAGAAACAATCTAATGATATTTCTGTTATCAGCATTACTGACATGATTATCCACATTATCGTAAAGGTTCTCACAAGCACATTATGAGCAGCTCATATTCAAGGAATATATATAATCAAACCATACAATGATAGATTATGAAGAGAGAGAAATTCAAACATGAAAAAACTATAGTTGTTGCCAAAATGTCAAGATAAAAGATGTTTCCCAAAAACAACCATTCCATTTTCTTTAAAATCCGCAAGTCATGTTGAGTGTTTATTTTGTGGTGATCAAGAAAATTACATGCATTTCTTTCTATACCTCATACCACTTACAGTCCTTTTGTTTTATGCCAACCATAGCAAACAGAAAAAATATGGCACTTCCTAAGGCATTTTTTGTTTTATAGGAGGTAAAATCCCATTCACTCCTACAAATGGGATTTTGGTGAAAATAAGTAAACCAAAGTTTTTCCCTAACAACTAGATGGGGTAAACATCGTGGCTCAAATGATGTCATAATGCCCTGTATGAATTAAATCCAGTCACAGACCAGTAACTCTAAATCTTTGACTATTGAATTATCCTTAACTTTATCTACACTCCTTTTTAATGCTACTATAGCTCTTCTCCAAACATGCCTGAATCACCTAAGACGTAGCTCTACCATCCTTTCTATGATGGAAACCACCCAACTTTCTTTCTAATGATTTTATTCT
>Ga0228711_1002752_pt1 | contig 27174 bp, 16 predicted proteins | sample MedpolnodulmetaG_2_FD_177996 | JGI IMG/M metagenome (GOLD analysis project Ga0228711, IMG submission 177996) | Root nodule microbial communities from Medicago polymorpha collected in Santa Monica, California, United States - brown nodules | ecosystem: Host-associated > Plants > Roots > Nodule... | reverse complement strand
ATTTTCTATGCTTTTATTGATTGCATCTTAGTACTATATGACATGAGTAGAAGAGGATTTGCTGAATTTACCTCACAAAGTTAATGCAAGCCCTACGTAGAAAGAAATGGATGGATGCTATTATGATTTTTTTTTTTAAATTTAAAAAAATTGTGAAACTTTCTTATAAAATAAATAGAATAGGTCATGGTAAAATTTACCCCAAACATGAGCTTTCGCACATTCAAATGGCAACATATTTGTCCTTTTATAAAAAATTTGCTTTATATAAAATGAAAATAGTAGGTCACACAATAATTTTTTTCTTTCCAACTTTTTCATAGCATCCTGACCAACTCAGAATAATCCAGGAAGCAACTATTGACAAGAACATGGGTCAAATTTAAGCTCCAGTTTTTGAGATTTTAGAATGAAAGATTTATAAAAAAATATTGTTCCAACAATTATCATGGCAAAACCTCAATACAACCTACCAGTACATTCCACAGAACCACAAAAGCAGTACTTCTTTTTGATATTGCCATCGGAATCACGAACTGTATCTATCGTGTAATTGTAATCGTATGTCAGCTCTTGCAAGGGAGGAATGTTCTCAGCAGCAAATAACATGATGTGAGGAACCCTGCTGTCTTGATGATCATAAAGTACATTCTGAGCATAAAGATTAGGGGAGCAGCTATGGTTAACAAATCTCCCCACATTACCAAACTGATCGGCATCGATAGTGAAATCAGAATCCTTCACTACTTCACTTGAACTTGAGTGAGAATCTGGAAAAAGGTTTGGAAATTCATCCCAAAGATTATTGTTGTTTTTGTTATTTCCGATATCGAAAAGATACTCATCATTATCGGTTCTTTGTTCAGCTTCCTTTTCTTCAAGAACCTCTCCAATATATTCACAGATAAAACTTCCTGAAGAAATGGAATTTAAGGATCTTACACCCCATCCCATTGAATTGGTTTTGTAAATTTCGAGCTGAATATTTATGCCAAGTTGGCTAACTCTGTTATGGCAGGTTGAAGAGCACTTGCATTTAGGACCACACTCATAGACTATAGGCTTTACTTCTACAATATCCCCATTATGATTAAATGGAATCTCCCCTCCATTTTTGAGTACACAAGAACATTTCTTATGGTCAGAGCATCCACTAGTACAATTACATCCTTTTGGAGGGACAAGATTGCAACATTCAGGATATATCATCTCGGTTATGTATTTAAATGTAGGGGGTTTCTCGTTATCTATGGTGTTCACAGCACATATAGGAATTTTCTCTTTCCCGTAGGAAATATCTTCGACACATAGACCTTCTCTTGTTTTGGACTTTTTAGATTTCTTCACTTCCTTCAAGGCAAGCTCTGGTTGACCCGGGATTCTTCGCAAGCTAAACTTATAAACCAGCTTCCCATGTGGCCCTATATCCTGCCAACATGACTCAACTACATAAAGTCCATCGTAAACATATATTCTTTTACCGTCCATTGATTCATAGCCCCGTATCACTCTAACAGAATTCTTTTCCTCACTACTGTTCTTCAAAGCAAGATTTCCCCGTTCAAGCTTCTGATCTTCTGGCTCTTTATCACTGCTCATCACATTTCCACCCTGCCCTGTATATATCAAAACATCTGAATTATCTAAGTCATCAGCATAGCCACCCGAAGCAACAATACTAGTTGCAAGGATCTTGTCTTTCTGCCTCACATAATCTATACCACCCTGAATCTGGCGATGAAGGCCAATTATATTAAGCTCTATTCTGAATTGAAATTCATCACCAACTTCAACCCCAGGAACAGATCCCAAGATATTCTTCCCTTCGTTAACATGGCTCCCTTCCTCCTTAAGCTTTTTCGCAGCATGTAAATCAAACCTCTTCACTTTTTTCACATTTGACTTTGGTTTTGCTTCGGCTTCCTGCAAAATCTTTCTATAAAAAGCTTGGAACAGGCGCAATGCTTTCCTCACTTTATTCCTGGCCACTGAGTCATTCCCCTGACCACTCAAATTACTATGACCATAAGGAATAACATTTACGCTCGAACCATGTGATTTTGGGACACTTTTAAAGTGTTTGTTATTTTCATTAGGGTCTAGGGAACTCTTCTCCACTGTTACTAATTGACCCATGTCATCAGAACTAGAATTTTCTCTTTTCTTTTTCAACGGCTGGTGCCCAGAATGATTCAGTACACTTTTCGACTTGGTAGCAATTTTAGACTTGTCCAGCTGGGCATAAAAATCAACTTTCTTTCCCTTACTTTCCCTTGCTTTCCATTCTGATCTAGCCATCAAACCTTGCACTACTTTCCTGCCTGATGAAACCTTGGAACTACTTTCGAGTTTTACAGTGTTGATGTTTTCTGCTTTAACCACTACCTTAGAATTTATATTAATCAGATGATGATTATATTTTTCAGGAAGTCTAGTGTTCCCTTCAGAATCAGCTTGAACAATGTTATCAAACTTTCTCGGGTTTTTTTCTGCTTCGTTTACGTCAGTGGCTTCAACTTCTTTCAAAGAAGAAAGCTCCGTTAGACACTCATCCTGACTAAGACGGGGAGCATTGCCTCCACATAAATGTGGAAAATCCCTGAACTCTGCAACTTTTTTACGAGGAGCATACCTTTTAGTTAAAGCCTCCTTCATACAAGCACCGAAACCACCAATATTGATATTGGACAACGAGGATTTTGAGTCATCAGACATAGCTTCCTCGCCATCTGGATACGATGTGTTTGATATATAGGATAAATCTTGTTTTACGGAGCCTTCTGTCGCAAATTCCATATCCATAGTTTCCATACCCTCCAATGCCAGTTTTGCAGGTTCATCGTTTGCCAAAGTAGACTCATCCATTTGATGAGATGAAATCACTGCATTTTCGTTCTTCAAACTACAGCCTTCAGTTGCAAATTCCACGTCGAAAGTCTCCAAAATAGGCACATCGTTTTCGTTCTTCAAACTACTGCTATCAGTTGCAAATTCCACATCGAAAGTCTCCAAAATAATCACATCAAATTGATGAGATGAGACCACGGGATCTTCCTTTTTCAAGGTACAGTCTTCAGGTGCGAATTCCGTATCCATAGTTTCCATGCCAACCAATTCCACTTTTGCAGATTCATCGTTAGCCAAACTATCCCCATCCACTTGATCAGATAAGACCATGGGATCCTCCTTCAAAAAACAGTCACTTGTTTGTTCAACAGTGTTTGTAACCAACAAATCCTCGTTCAACTCATAATTTTGAGGATACTTTTCTTCGTTGGGACTATCAGCTTCACCTGAATCTTCGCCACTCTTATCCTCAATATTCGTACCATCAGCATAAATTTTCCAGCACTTAATCTTAGGCCGATCAACGATAGTTGAGTCCCCCTTTTCCATCTTCCAAACCAAAAAGTTGGAATTAGGTCTAAATAAATATCATATAAACTTTGAGCATGATTATGATCAGATCTATAACATATTTGATATGATGTAGATTAAAGTTATCAGGAATACCTGGATTATGATGAAAAGGTAAGTTTCTACTACAGCAATCCAAAACACAGCGGCAACTGGTTTGGTTCTTCTTCAACAGCTGCTGTAATTCACCAGGGGGAGAAGGAGCGCTTGTTATGGATTAAAATAAAGGTAACTTTGATATTGAAGACGCGGTTGTTATGGTTTAAAATAAAAGTGATTTTGTGATTTCGACATAAAATAATTTAGAGATTATTTGATATAGATTTAAAATATATTTTGCGTTTTTTTACCCTAATAAAAATCATTTCTTTTTATAAAAAATAGTTTAGTTTGTTTGGATGCAGCTATATAAAAGCGATTTTTTGTTACAAAATTAGTTCAATCTTTTGATCTATATTTTCTCTCTCCTCTAAAAAAAATATTTTCTGAGAAGCTGCTCATAGAGTCCGTTTGTTATAGCTTTTTTTTAAAAAATAATCACTTTGAGTATTACATCTGTTTATTACAACCTTTTTTAAAAAATCATATCTAAAAAAAAAACATCTGTTTGTTACAACCTTTTTAAAAAAATCATAATCCAAAAAAAAAAAAACTAAAAAAAAATTTAAATTAAAATTTTTTAAAAAAAATTTTTTATTTTTTTTTAAAAAAAAAAAAAAAAGATAACAATGTTGACATTTTATAACATAAAAGACTAAATTGAAAAAAGAAAAAGACAAAGGAAATTGTTACCTAATTATAACATAAAAGATTGAATAAAAAAAAAAGATAAACAACAAAAATGTTACCTGAAATTAAATTATAAGACGAATTGTATAATTTTGTCTAAATGTGAACAAATATGATATGCCCACAATTTTTTCAAATATCTATACTATTATGTAAATTGATACTAAGTTTTGATGTACGCTTTTTTCTTTCACTTTTCCACTTCATTTAAACTTTTATTTATTATTTTATCTTTTTAATAAATAAATAATTTAATTTTTTATTTAAAAAACTTAAAATCATATAAATTAAAAAATAATATTTGTATAACTATTTTTTAACAATTTATACACGAATTATATTTTTATTTTCTCTTTTTACTATTTAGATTTTGTGCAAATTACTTCATTTTCTTCATAAATTTATAATTGTTCGTTATTATGGAAATAGTTGTTCAAATAGAATAGTTTTATATGCGAGTAGTGCATATACGACACTATAGCACGTCCATCAATAAAGGGAGATGAACACTCGAGAAAAGAAGCAAAGTTGTAGTTGAATTGAAAAAGTTGAAACCAAACTGAATATTTTGAGGAGTAGTTGAGAGCTTGAGACACAGAAAAAGAATAAAATAGTATAAAATATCAAGCAGTAAGTTCTCATTACTTTAACTCGTGTGAGTGTCACGAGAGCAGAAGAAAAAGAGAAAGGTAAGTCACAGGAGTCACAATGGAGAGTGGTTCAGTTAAGAGAAAAAGTGGTGGTGGGAACGCAGTAGAAGTTCTAGATGGTTCTAATATTATGGAGTTAGTTGGAAACAAAGATGTTTTTAGTAACTTTGTGAACCATAAGTTTCAAGAGTTGGATAGAGATAAAGATGGTAAACTCTCTGTAACTGAACTTCAACCTGCTGTTTCTGATATTGGTGCTGCTCTTGGTTTACCTGCTAAAGGCACTAATCCTGATTCTGATCATATCTATTCTGAGGTAATTCATTTCACTCACTTTTCACTAATTTAATTAGTGCTTAATTATTATTATGCATGCATCTATAGCTTGCTTGATATATACTATAATATTCTATTTATTTCTTTGCCATAGATTGATACACACATGTTTGAATTTGGCAACAAACTTTGTTTGTTCTCTTAAGAGAACAAAGTTTTAATAAGAACATAGACACGAACACCGCACACGATATGGATACTGACACGCCGGTATCATTGATAATTTGAAAAAATCATATAATTCAGTATAATTATACGTGTTGGTGGCGTCCAGGCGTCGGATACGTGTTGTATCCAACACCGAAACACGTCTAATCCAAAAAGTGTCCGTGATTCATAATATCAAGAACTCATGATTAGCACTGCTTAGAGAAATAGTGTCAAACCGACTTACCTAGAAGATAAGGCTATGAATTATCTTTTGACTTTTCTAATACTCTTATCATGTGGTGATGAAATAAAATACAGTAAATTACTAGAATCAGCATTATGATCGATGTCATTACATTCATCATATTATTTGTTCTGGTTCCAATGTTTGTTGTTTTGCTATTGTTATTTATTTATTTGATTTATTTATTATTTATTCAAAAAGTACTAGTACCATGTCTGTTTGTGGACTGTGGTCCTAGAAGCATCTTAATCTATCTTCTATGATAATTATTGATTAGTCCTATTTGTGTGTATTATAAACAATTTGGTCGGTGATGTGGGACTACACTTTTTAGTCCATTTTCAATACCAAAATAAGTTTGTTAGCGTAATTTTGCAAAAATTATACTTATCGTGATTGTGCCAAACTCACCGTAAATCAAAACATACACTTATTGTTCATCTGGTTTGGTTGCACATTGAGTTTTCTACATTTATGGCAAAATCACGGTAATTTCCCACGTTCAAATAGAAGTTTGGTTTCGTAGTTTTCTCAAAAATCGCAGTGGAAGCAGGGGTGGACGTGCGTTTGGAGCATCTAACGCGCGATAGTAGCAAAATGGCAATTGATTTTGCTGCTGCTACTTAACTTTTTGTTGCCATTTTCTTTTCTCCATATACAAGGAGGAATCTGGGGGGATTTTTTGTTGTTGTTGTTGATATTATGACCTATGATCAAGCCCTAATATATAATGGTGATTGATATGTTCTATTTAATCGATATATTATATTTAGATCAAATCTAATAATTATTTAGTACTTGGTACTCAGACAAGGCTATGCTAGTAGAAAATTTTGAGTTAGACTTTAGAGCACATAAAGTCAACCTGCTATTATTATTCAACCATAAATTATATGGTCCTGGTTGCTGGCTGCATTCCTAAGGCTATGTTTCTTGCTGGGACAAGCAAATTAAAGGAGATTTTTTGTGTGTGGCATACTTTGTGAAAAAGCAAAATGCTTACCTAACTATGTACCAAATATATAAACGAGCAATAAATATATAAAGTATAAGCTACCTTTGACACCAGATAAAAAATACAGCAGTTGATGCTAAAATATATATTTTTTTATTTTGAGAAAAATTTAGACTAGGAGAGACACCTCTTATCCACACCAAAATCACAGTAGGTGTGAGCAAAAATACTAATTACTAGAATAACTTGATGTCTTAAGATATGCACAATATATAGTTGAGGAATGAATGAATTTTTTTCATCTTTTTTATCCCTTTGGATTAGTTTTTTCTAGAATTGTGCTGACCAACACTTCTAGGAGAGTGATTACATAACCACCAAATATAACATACTCTCACTATGTTTGGCAAAAAAGAAAATATTTTATTTTGATATGACAAAATCATAAACGACTTATGGTATAGAACACATGGATTGTTCAATAAAGAATGCAATATTCAATACATCAATCAATCAATATATATGTGAAACCACACATTAAGTCAATTTGAATGAAATACATACACACATACATGCATTTGTTGATATTATATACACATACTGTATTTTTTAATAATTTTTGTTTATTCCTTAGTGCTGATAAGAATCTGTCTTTGTCTTTGATTAGCCATTATATTGAACCAATAAGGAAACAAGAAATGACAAATTTTCTTGACAATTGACATATCAACTCTTTAGGTATTGAATGAATTCACACATGGAAAGCAAGAAAAAGTGAGCAAGACTGAGTTCAAAGAGGTTCTCTCAGACATTCTGTTGGGCATGGCTGCTGGACTCAAACGTGATCCAATTGTGATACTTCGCATTGATGGCGAAGATCTTCTCGAGTTTCTTAATGGTCCAAGTTATGAACCAGAAATAGTTTCCATATTCTCTCAAATTGAATCACCTCAAAAATCTCTTCATGATCTTATAATTCAAGCTCTCAGCAAACTCAATGTTGATCAAGGGATTCCTCCTACATCTGATTCTTGGGTAGCCAATAATTCCTACTAGAACCAAAATTTGAACTATCGACGAAAATTAGACAGATAAAATGGAATTAGTCTCTAATAATTTAGCGCGTCTAACATGAAATGGTTTCAATTTTTTACATGGGAGACCAATTTCATTTTGTCCTATTTCTAAACTTTTTCTATATCATTGACTTCAAAACGTGATAAACTATATACCAATTTTTTTGTGGCTTGATCATTCTTTGTGTAGGTTATCAGCAACATTGTGGAACCAGCACTGCTTTCTGAACATGGGTATGATTTAGATAAACCTGTTTCTCAAGAGATATTTTTGGAGGAATTTAAGAAAGTAGCATTGAGCGTGGCTAATCGTCTTAAGGAGCAACCTGTCATAGTTGCTCATAGCGAAAGCACCTTTGATGGAACTGGTGTTAAGAGACTATTATCCAACAAGTTTGAATTAGACAAGGTTGGTGAATTTTCATTTGTGATATTAATTCCTTGAAATTTTTTTTTTGTTCTTAGCTTATTGATATATTGATTCGTCTATGATGGGATGCAGATTTTGAACTCAGCTATGGAGACTTTGCCTAAAGATAAAAATGGAAAAATATCAAAGGATTACCTACGTGTGGCGCTGGACACGGTGGCTCCATCTGCTGCTTTACCTCCATTTGGTGCAATAGAAGAGGTGTGTTGTCTATTCTTCACACTTGTTTCATCATTTTGTTGCTTCATATGTCTTATTGAGACTGAAATTGAATTGAATATCTGTGCATGTATATTTGGTTTTGCAGATGGATAAGGTAATTGGTGAAGTGTTTAAGATGGTGAGTGCAGATGATGCAAAGTTGGTGAAAGAAGAAGAGTTCAAGAAAACATTAACTGAAATATTGGGGAGTATCATGTTGCAGTTGGAAGGAAATCCTATAGCAGTTGCTTCAAATTCTGTAGTGCATGAGCCTTTAGGCTCCTCTTCTACACTTCTGCAGCCAACCCCTGCTGAAACAGCATAACTCATCATAGCTGTGTAGATCTAAGTATGTATATGTATATGATGATGGATAAAATTAAGAACCAGTAACTATAATAAAATATTTATTTGTGTAAATTATGTATTAGTACTATAGTATAATTTGTCTTTTGAGCTGTCAAATTTGGAAGCTTTGAGGCTAGGGGGAGACTTGCCCAAGTTTGGCCTGTTAATTTGATGGTAACATGAAAAGGGCAAAGTTACTTTATTTCATTATATAACTACTTTATCAAACTATTGTTATGGATATACTAGTATATTAATATGACTTCTAACATTTTATCCAAAGTATGGTACAAGATTAGGAGAATCTCATCACTTTTTGCTAGCAAAGCCACATTTGGTGAGTTAAATGAAATATACGTGATGAAAAAAAGGGCATGGCCTCCATGTAGCACAAAGCTGGTCCTAACTCCCAAGTGTGCTCATATTTTATCTCACATGGAACTCTTACAATTTGAGAAAGGAAAATATATTAAGACATTTAGTAGCAACTATGTCTAACCACACTAAAGAATTATAAAAAAAAATTAAAAATAAAAAGAAGCAAAAATCCTAGTTTGCTTTGTTGACAAACATTGAATTTGAGATGTCAATCAAAGAAATTTTGTGACAATACTTAAACCGGTAAATATTGAAATTGTTAGATAGGATATTCGCGGTGTCTAAGATTCAAGACCTCAAATGGTATTTACCATTTCATCTACATAAAAAAAGGTCGTTATACCCTTTTCAATTTAAATTATTGGGATTGGTTTAGTGGTTAAGGTCTCATGTCATGTAGTATGTGTAATAGTTGTTTGCATCTAAACATATCAAAACAAGAAGTGCAAATTGACCTAAAAAAATAAAATAAAAATGATACTTATTTTTTACATTGATTTTTTTAAATCCACCCGCATATTATTTTTTAAATATTTATACTTTTATATAAAAAGAAAAGATACTAGGTTTTGGTGTAAAATTTTGCCTCGTATAAAAGAAAAGAAAGACACGGTAATAGTCATTTTAATGCTAGTTTGAAATAATATAAATATGTAATAAAAAAAATTGAATGAATCGACCCAATATAAATTAAACTACATACGAATTTAATCTTTGGATTAGATGACTTCTATTTCAAAATTGATTCAAACTGAACTACGAACATCTCTAAATAATATGCTTGAGTCTTAGGTCAATTCTCATTGTCTCCATTGCAAAAAAAAATAATAATTTAATTTTATATAAAACCTTATTTATTTATTTAGAAAACTGAGTAATTATTATTTAAGTATTACTTTTCCCACTCTATAGGATTCTTGCGCGCTGCTTTTTTTTCAAAAATGTCCTTGAGGTTTCCGGATTTCATAATCCGAAATGGTGTTTTCCTTTGTTATAGGGTGAAAAATGGAGTTACGGATTTTTCCGGATTTTGCAATCCGGAAACTTCAAAAATAGGGCGCATTACATGATGTTTCCAGATTACATAATCCGGAAACCCCCTAAACACCCTTTTTCAAAGTAAAGCAGTTTGGATTATATAATCCGAACTGTATTAGCACAAATCCTAAACATATTTGTAACATGTATAGTTATTTTAGGGACAATATTAATCTTCCTAACTCTTATCCTTTTGTTTTGGGTCATTGTTACCTGTTCTTAGTCAAAAATCGGATTTTCGAGCTACTTGATCGGATTGCTCCGAAACTTTCCCAAAAAATCAGAAGGGCGTATAACGGTATTTTTGGGAAAAAAAAAATCAAGGCGCGCGAGAATCCGGAAAAGTAATACTCTTATTATTTTGAAGCCCAACAGGCCACCAAAAACAAATTTTCAAGCCCAGTCAGTTTTATTGAACAAATAAAAAAAAATTGACTCTTAAACCCTGAAACACTTTTCGTTCCGACATAAGACAAATTCTTGAGGAAGGTTCTAGCCGTGTCTTGAGCGGAGAAACAAGGCAGAAGAAGAAGAAGATGATTATTCCCGTTCGTTGTTTCACTTGTGGAAAGGTTTCTGCTTTATTCTTTATTCTTCTTTTCTCTGCTTTTTATTATTCCTTCTAAATTATTAAACGGTTTGAAAATTTAGGATTTTCATTTATTTGTGCTTAATTAGTTTCATTTTCTTCCAATTAGGTCATTGGAAACAAATGGGACTCTTATCTGGACTTTCTTCAAGCAGATTACACTGAAGGGTCAGTACCTTAATCCTTCTCTTTTCTTATTTCTGCATGTAGGGTTTTTCCTTTTTTTTTTATTAATCAAAATATTCAATTTTTTCTTATTTATTTAACAGGAATTTTAAATATGTTTTTACTTGATTATTTTTCATAATAGTTTTTTCTTCATAAGACAAGAATCATGCTAATTGGAGATTTTTCTTGTGGTTTCTGTTTGAGAGAGTGTGTGTTTCTTATTTGAAGTTGTTCTTGAAAGTTTAGGTTCTAAAGTTTTTGTGTGGTGAGTATATTAACACACAATCACTTGTTGTTTTACCTTAAATCTGTATTTTGTGTAATAGATATTGTGCAGTGGAGGTGGGTGGTAACTTGTAACTCATAATAGATTTTGTAACTTGTAAGTTTAGGTTCTAAAGTTTTTGTGTGGTAACTTGTAAGTTGGAGCTTTGTGTTAGAGGACCTGCTGTTTGCTTTCTGATGTGGCATTTTTGACGTGGCAAGGTGGTCTATTGGCGTTCTGTTGCGGTGTTGATAGGCAGTGGTTGTTTGTTTTCTAGTCCTGAAATTTGTGTGTGGCCTTTTGTTTTAGCTAGCTGTCCGCTGTATGTAAAGTTAGACAGGGGTTGGTTTTATTGGCTTCTTATTACTTTCTTTTGGGGCTGGTTTTTTGTTTATGCATTTAGGTGTTGCCTTATCGTGGTTGGGCTGTTTTGTTTGATCCTTATTGTGCATTCGGTTTTCAGCTCTCTTTTACGTCTTGTACATGTAGATGTTAGTTGCAATAAACTTTAGCCATTTCAAAAAAAAAAAAAAACTATTGGTGTATCAGTGTCAATGTTGGGTCTGATGTCCGTGTATGTGTTAGTGTTTCATAGGTTTTTAAACTAGTTGAGAAGCTGAGGATAAATAAATGTGATTGCAGAGTGGGTGCAGTTATTAAGCAATAGCCATAAATTAACAATTTTATCGAATCTGGCACAACTTTTAAAAAAAATTATCATAATATTTATTTACCCTGACTGCGTCCCTTAAATATACTAGATCTCTTTGCAACATTTCAAAATTTATCTCCTAGCAAATATTAGTTTAAGTTCCGTAGTATTAACATAATGGTATATGGATTGCAGAGATGCACTGGATGCTTTGGGTCTGGTTCGATATTGTTGCAGGCGCATGCTTATGACCCATGTTGATCTCATTGAGAAACTATTGAACTATAACAGTAAGTTATGATCCCTATATTATTCTTTGTGTGTCAATTTTCAAATGTCATTGGGTTTGTATTGATCATACATTTGCTTGCAGCTATGGAGAAGGCTGAAGCCAGTTAGGAACTACTGATTATCAAGATATGTCGGTTACGTTGCATGTTCTTGTCCTTTAAATTGTTTTCCAAGCAGTTATAGTTAGTAAAGTTAGGAGGTATTTGTGGTTACTAGGAGGCAACTGTAAGATGCAGCTTATGTTAAGTACTTTTTAAATTTTAGTATGTGTGATGCAAAGCTGTGTGTTATTGACTGATATGTAAGACTAAACTGTAGAAGACTGACAGCTTTTTATGAAAATGGGATTATTATGAATGTCACAATTGATACTGATGCCTGTTGTGTGTGTGTGTTTGTGTGATAAAAATAATTAACCAACCTGCCTCTTCCTTTCATATTTAGGCTACAAAGCATTGTCATTTCAGACAGCACTAGCAGAGACAGTCCCACAACCCATAGCCAACCTTAAGAAATCATATTCTCCATCAACCCGAACCAAACCCTCCTTAGATAGATTAACAGAGACACCATAATAGACTAAGCAGGCCATCCAAAAAACCCAATGCCCATTCGATGAAGTAAGCAGCTTGCTGGGTTCATCCCAACACCTGCATATAACCGGCATGTCCAGTTACAGTTATAGACACAAATACTGCCTGTGCCAAGGATCCAGCTACAACCATACAAATCATTGGCAACCCCAAATCCTTGTGTCAACTGCACTTGTGAGGCCAACAAAGAGTACCAGAAATGTCCCAAGAGAATTCAACCAACAATGCATCTTGTGGCTTTATTATACTAGAAGAACTTTGTCCTTTGTCACCAAGGGCACAACCTCCTAGGGAATATTCATCTATTAACTTCGGCTCCATTACACATTTGAGTATAAAGAAACCAATTATTGAGCCAATGCATTGTGCTAAGACGTAGAGGAGTGCACGAGAAAGAGTGACAACACCTTTTAGAGCAGCTATGAATGTGAAAACAGGACACATGTGGCCACCATTTGGAGGAACTGTGGCAATTAGGAACAAGAAGACTATGATGAAGACTGCAAAGGGAGTTTAGAAGCTTAGGATTATGTGATTTGTCCAAACATGCAACAATAGAACTCGATAGGGTAAACATAAGAGTGGCCATTGCTATTAACTCTGTTAAAGCTGCTTTCCATGTCCGAAAAACAAGGAAAATTAAAATGGTGTCATTTTTATTTACAGATGGAAACTATTGTTATCATTTCGTTGTGCTTACTTTTTTTTACGAGAAATTGAACTTTTTTTTGTACCAACAATTGAACAACTTTTAGTTGTATGTGTGTTATGCATGTCTTTTTATCCTTCTAATAATGTAATGTATGTGATATTATTTCATTGAAAATATGCTATATATTTTGGAGTCTATATTTTGTGGCTCCAAACCGTCGTATAAAATGCTTTAGAGAATTTGATTTACTTTATTTTATTACAAGATCAAATTAAATAAAATTAATTATTTGTTTGTAATAAACATTGAGTATACGAGGAATGAGTCTCATTGGAAATCAGAGATTTTGTCTAATTGCAAAGTTAATATAATATACTCAAAATATAAAGCTTACAAGTCGTGTGAACATTTAGTACTTAGCAGTAAAAATTCCTTATTATATAATGATAATATTTTAAAAATTTACGGTGACTTAATAATTTAAGAACTCTCGAACGGTGAAAATAAAGAATCATATGCTGATATAAATGTTAAAGACTTATTTGTTGAATTACCTCTATTGAAAAAAAATTCATGGGCACCGATAGATGAAATAAATTGGAAATACCTTCTCTCGCTACCCGGGGATCGTTCATCAATGTTTATGTTTACTACTCGTGCATCATATGGATCCATGTGACCTCAATTTGAAGTATACCACAATGGTGATGGGTGTATCTATTTATATCTTCTATTGAAGCATATCACAAGGTATCATGAGAGTTTGCCAAACAATACTATTGGAGAATCTCTTTAGTGCAATCGGGGAGTTGTGGAAAAAGAGAAGTGAAAAATATAAGTTGATTCAATTCATAAAGAGTTGACTCATATCTGGTAAGAGTGTGAGTTCAATTTACGTTATATGATGACTTACTTCTTTGGTTAAAGTCTTTATTAAAAAGTACTAAAAAATAATAAACCGAATATTTACGTGTTTCACTTGATAATTTCAATTGAAATGTTTTAGACATCATACAGTTATCAAATACTAAAAAGCAAAAACACAATCAAACAAGTCATAAGTATATATATTGAGCCATATTATATTCTAACATTAAAAACTCACATTTTGTTGGGAAAAAAGTGAATGAGATATCATTTTCCTTCCCTTAAACCAACTATTTTTAGTATGTGAGTGACAACGAAGTCACAAAGTTTATCATCTTTTTTCATACATGACCTTCTTGAAAGCCAGCTCTGCTTCCTTCTATTGTGATATCATCTGAAACATTACCATTATGAATAGTCCCACAAGAACCAAGAGCCAACTTTAAGACATCATATTCTCCATCCACCCAAACCAAACCCTCTTTTGGTAGATTGATAGAGACACTATAATAGATTAAGCAGGCCAAGATAGGACCAACCCAGAAAACCCAATGACCATTCCATAATGAGCCTCCATGAATCAACGCAGCGCCTAAGCATCTTGCCGGGTTTAACCCAACACCAGCATAGCCGGCCTGGCCCGTTACAGTTATTGACACAAAAACTGCCAATGCCATGGCACCAGCTACCACCAAGCATACCATTGTCAACCCCAAATTCTTTGACCTCTTTTTGTCAAAAGCTAATGTGACACCCAAAAAGAGTACCAAAAATGTGCAAGAGAATTCCAACAACAAAGCATCATGCTGATTGAGTCCTTTGCCACCAATAGCACAACCTCCCAATGAATATGTATTTATTAATTTTGGATCCATTACACACTTTAGTATATAGAAGCCAATTATGGAGCCAATGCATTGTGCTGAGACGTAAAGGACTGCACGAGAAAGAGTGACAACACCTTTTAGAGCAGCTATGAATGTGAAAACAGGACTCATGTGGCCACCAGATAGAGGAACTGTCACAATTAAGAATAAGAAGGCTATGATGAAGACTGCAAAGGGAACAATAAGCTTAGGATCAACTTCGTGTGAGTCCAAGCATGCAATAATGGAGCTAGTCAAGGTGAACATCAGAGAGGCTGTTGCCACTAGTTCTGTCAAAGCTGCCTTCCATGTCTAAAAGAGAAGGTGAAAAAAGGGATTGTAATTATTTCATATACTTGGCTAGTGATATTAGAACAATAAGTTCATTATCTACTTTCTTTTGAAGAAAATCAAAGTTCATTATCTACTTAAGTCTCTACTTGGTTATACAGCAATGTTTTATTTTTTTGAATGGTGTGGTTATACAGCTATTGTTTGAGACTATAATGAAAGAAAAAAAAGGATAGTAATACACTTGTACTGAATTTGACCAAAAAATATACTTCTCTTGAAAGAATATTCACTGTACAAAGACAATAGTAACATCGATCAGGCAAGTACTTACATGTGGTATCTGTCTTCCTTGTTGTATTATGGTATCGTCGGCAAAGGAAAAAAATTGTACTAACAAATGATCTATAGTTGTGTTTAATAACACAACAACACGTTATTATTAAAAAGGTTGTATTACATAAGATTTTTTAGTTATTTAATTGTAACAAACTCAAAGATAAAACGTAGAATATATGAGACCAAGAGAGAATGTATAATCTTGTAAAAGAAAGAATGTATAATGATTGACATTAGTGTTTAGTTATTACCTCTGGGTTGAAAATCTCATGTGCTCCAATAGAGGTCCCAAACTTACCTTTTAAAGGGTTTTTGGGCGCCAAACAAATTCTATCGCAAGTCTGAACAGACATCGAGAGTTTCTCATCCACTACCACGTGAGTTAGCTGAATTCATGGGTCTTGTATATTTAAGAAAAGGATAAGGTCATAAGGATAATTATTTGTCCTACCCTTGAGGGGGTTAGGACAATGCTCACTACAAAATGTTACTTATAATGCAATGACGTTAATAGTCATGTACGTTAACTAATGAGTGTTGGAATCGTGTAGCAGCGTGAATGTCTAAGAAATGAATATGCTTGAGCTCACTGAATATTCACTTAAATTATCCTACAAAACAAGGAGAAAATTTATAGTTTTTTCCAACTCTTTCACTGAGAACTATGCCAATTTGTGGAACCTTTGAAACTCTGCAGTCCGGCAGTCAAATTAAAGTAAATTAGGTGTAAAATATGTGCACTATAAGATAATAATATTTTAAGTTTAATTGGTATTTGATAAAAATGTTTGACATTCATCCAATCACATCTTACAACAAACAGTTGTTGAAACATTTTAGAAACTAATACATCAGTGTCATTATGTTTTGGCTAAAATACAATTGTTGTACCTCTATTTTAACTCATTCACAATTTGATCCCCCATTTTTATGTCTATGTTTTTGGTCTCCAGTTTTCAAAATGTCTAACTCTTCATCCGTCTATGCATTTGATACTAAATTTTGATAATATGCTTATCGAGCAACCAAGTCCAGTGACATGGTTTACTGAGTCAACATTGTCAAAAGCAAATGCGTGCAGTGATACAATGGTTGAGAGAGTTTATGGCGTCTACCCTCACTTGCAGATCATGTAATGTACCCAGATTTTGGTGTTGTTCTATACTACTTGCTCTCCACATGACCTTAAAAAATCGAAGGACACCTTCACCTTGTGCTTTCCATGACCCACTCAGGGGCTGCAGCGAAAGCCAATTCCACCCCATCTCCTCCACTCTGTCAATTAAAAAAAATAACATCTTTGCCTATTATCTCTTTTCTTACAACACAATTATATAGTCGCAGCTGTCAAAACAAGTATCAACCAACAAATTATTTGAGTTTAGACACTACAGATACTTGTGGTTGTTAGTGTAAGTTTGATTGAGCATTTGAATAATTACATTTTGGTTTTTTCTAGATTACCTTTGAAAAATGGTGGGTAATTTACCCACCAACCAATGAAAATGAGCAATTTATTGGTGGGGTCAAGATAGTTGATGGATACCACCTAAAAAGGTGAATGTTCATTGGTTAAGGTAAATTACCCATCATTCTTCCATGGGTATTCTAGTTGCCACCATATATTTTAAATGGAATTTAATCTTGTAAAATCGATTCATCACAATTGATTTAAAAGTAGCTTAGGTTCCATACTAGTAAATTATCCACTGCTTATTTGGCTTCATATATTGCATCAACGGACAAGACAATTACAGTGAAAACAAGGCACTTTGTTTTGTCTGAAGAGATACTGAAGAAGTTGCTGCTAAAGGCATCCCCATGGCAAAGCAGCTACTAGAGATATGTAACAAGGCAGCGACATAAATGGCAATTGAAGCTTCCAAAGTTTGCATAAAGAGCTTACCACATGTATATGACCCACACCGTAGCCACGAAAGTAGCCAAATCAAGTATGGTGTGTATGCCATATTTCATGACAAAACTGCAACAGCTAAAATGATTCAGTAGCTTTTAATTGCTGGGATTTGAACGATAACCTTGTACACATCATTCAAAACTATTAGCAAAATAAAAACAAAAATGGAAACTGATTTATAAATGTCTCTTGATCCAATAACAAATTTTTGTTACGGAAATCTAGATTAAAATCTGAAGAAACCAATCTGAAAAATAAAAATTTCCCTTGCCCATGCTTTTTTTATGCAAATTAACTATTCAGAACTGAAAAGGATACATTCTTAACCTACTCAATTTACAAAGCTCGGGAAGGCCAAAGATAACAGATACCAGATACATGGCCACATGGACAGAGAGGTAAAAAAACTCACTTTTCTAATTATAGATAGACAGCAAACATTCACATTGGAAACCATTGCCGAATGCCGACTGTCAGACTACCAAACTACCTAACACACACTAACATGTATCGCCTCAAATAGAGGGCGAACACTACATCAGCAAGTTCCCTTTGGTTTTGGGGGGCAGCAAGACAAGTTCCCCCTATCAGAAAACAATCTAGGACGCACAGGGTAACTTGTTCTGCTCATGCCATGTGATTTTGAGTGGGAAACAAACAAGATATAGTTTTCTTTTGTTCTCATCTCACATTGTCTCTAATCAACAACAAATTCCCTTTCTTCCCAAAAAAAGAAGGCAGAACAAGAGCAATTGTACAATTACGCCAACAGACATGCACACAACTACTCGTTACATTAACATTTTTAAAAGCCTAAAAGAAAATTATCAATTCAGTAAGGAGTAATTCTAATTTCTCATATTTGCACAAGGTGTGAAAAAAATTATACCGGCTGAATTGTATCTCTGGTTTCAGCCAATCAATATCAACATTCTACAACAATCGTTTATCATACCACATTGAATAAAAAGAATATCTACCTAGGAAACAATAAAAAATGAAACAATATTACTAACTATGAAGCACCGACACATATACAGACATTGGACATGACACTGACACGTTAACACCAGTGGTACATTAAGAAAATGACCACATGGACATGTATCGGTCACGAGATACGCCCTTCAGTCTGAAGAGTCGGTGCTACATTAAGTTACTAGTCCCTAACTACTAAATAAACAAATAAACCTATGACTAAGTTATGCTGCTAACTTGGGTTCCCTGGAGATTTTCCTAGAAGGAAAAGGAACAGTCTTGAACTCATGCAACAATGACTTATGCAACAATTTATCAACTCTGGTAAGTCCTGTAAGACCAACATTATCAGGGTATTGTAAAATAGGATTATGCAAAGGATTCAATGCTTCCAAATTAGACCTCAACATCTTATCCTTCTTCAAAAAATCACCTTTTTTATCAAACCAATCACCCCAACCTTCTCTCAAAGGAGATACCTTCTTCCCAATTTTCAACAAAAGCGCATCCTCAATTCCCTTCACTTCCATCATCTTCATCCTCACATTCTCATCCACCGCAATATCATCAGAACCAAATGCTGTCTTCCCTTTATCCTCTGCAGTTATTTCAAAAATCTTCACTCCTTCGTTGGATTGATCCATTGTCATCATCATTGATTGTTTGCTGAATGATCTTCGAATTACACCTTCTACGTGGTAGAAGAAATAGCCGTAAGCTTTGTTGGTTTCTTCGATTGGTTCGTCGTCTTCTTCCGCGTCGTTTGTTGATTCTTGTGTTTGTTGTTCTTCAATTACGTCAAGTGCGTCGATTGTGTCTTCGCCGCCGGTGGTGTCTTCGTTTGAGGAATCGGAGAGGAGGGAGTCGTAGTTTACAGAGTGAGAGGGGAAGACGCGGTGAGTGTGGCTGCGGAGGAAGGAGAGGGTTGTTAAGAGAAGAAGTGCTGAAACGACGGCGCATAAAAGGCCGCCGTAACGGGGGCGTCGCCGGGATCGGAGATTTGGAAGCATCTTCGTCGGCGAGGAAAATTCTGTTGCTGTTTTGTTTATCAATGCAGATTGAAATTGAAATTGAAATAGATGTTATTTGAACGTCGATGGGGCCCACTTCTGTAACAAACGTGGATCCGGATCTCGTGTTTTGCTCCATATTGCTAAGACACCTCAAATAATTAAAAAAGATAAAATTTGTTTGATAAGATTATTTTTCAAGACTTCTTTTTTTAAACTTTATTTTCTTATTTTATACGAAAATGAAATGCAAGCGGATAACAAGTTATACGGTTAAATTTTTTAAATGGTAAAATCAATCATTTAAATACAACATCAATAGATCTATGAGATAAAACATTGTTTGTACATGACCCTTTGAATTTTTTGTAGAATGTCATCAACTTTTAATGTAACGAAGACAAAAGTGTTTGACATAAACGTCCCTCAAAAAAATAAATGGTATAAAACATTTTGATTAACCGAATGTGTTTTATCATGTTTAACTCTTTTGCTTGAAGTGGCTTTGAGGCTACCATAATAAAAATTCTACCTCAATTCCACAAACGAGGAGACCCCAATATAGTCTAAATATGCATGTTTCGCACCTACCAATCTGTACACTAGAACATATGTTAGCATAAGTGTCGATTTTTCATTTTGTGGGTCGGTCAAGAAGTTTAAAGTGTCTCCTTCTTCATGAACACTCTCGTCCGCCTAAAAATATAAAAAATGACATCTCTAACCAAGTCATGTCTGTATTTGAAGCCGAAAAGCTTCTTACAAAGAATTGCATGCACCCCAAAGGTATCATTGGTGACGGATATAGAAATTTTGATTTACGGGGACAAAATTTTATACGAAAGATATTTATATAAAAGTTTTTGCAATGCAAAAGAAATAAAATAATAATCATTTTTTTGGTTGTGAAAATAATAACATCATTATCGTTGGGCAAAATACTTGAGATTATAATATTATATATTAGAAGTATTAATGACTCCTTAACATTTACACCCACCGGTCATTATTATAAATAAAACTTTGCATTTTAGATTTTTTCATTAAATGATGTATCTGGTCTATAATAAAGACAATATACATCATTAATTGAATGAATCTAAAATGTAAAGTTTTGCTTATAATAGTGACTAGAGGGTGTACAAATTAAAGTTGTTGTTTACATGTCTTTATATTTAAAAAAAATACGGTAAATATCATTTAAAATTCATCTCAAATGCATTTAAGGATTGGATTTTATAAAATTCATGAGAGAAACTCTTTTTATAGTAGTATAAATTTTCATTTAATGAGGGTGATCTATTTTTTTTTAAGAGGGGGCAATAATTAAAATATAAAAAATTTAACACACAAAAATTAGTGGGGTAGTTGCCCCCAATCCACTATTGGTGGATCTGTGCCTGAGTATCATGCACCCTTACAAAAAACAGTACACACCTCGTCAATTGAAAATATGTTGGCTTAAACTCGTCAATAGAGATGACTAGGAAAAAAAATCTTGAGCATGTGATACTTGCAAACATTCAAAAACTTATTTATGTCTTGTGGCCATGTCAAACTTCACTTACATATCCTAAATATTTTTACTAAAACATACACTCATCAAAACATGTTGTGTTTTAAGAGGGACAGTGTCTTTACTAATAAAACTGATAAAGTCAAAAATATGAAATCATGCCACGAAGACCATCCTAAACACGATCAAGATCAAAATCATAGTTCATATCACACATTTTAAAACTAAAAAAATCAAAATAGGTATTAGTTATTTTTAAAAGATAAAGAGGTAAAACACAAGCAAAGAAAAGACATAAGTAGTACTAATTGATTCATTAAACCATGTATGTTCTAATGTTAAAAACACATATTTTAATGGGGGAAAAAAGTAATTGAGATATCATTTCTCTTCCCTTAAACCAACTATTACTAGTATGTGAGTGACCACAAAGTTACAAAGTTTATCAACTCTTTTCATACATGAACTTGAAAGCCTTGAGCACCTCCTTCTACTGCGATACCATTTGAAATGTCACCATTAGGAATAGTCCTACAAGAACCAAGAGGCAACTTTAAGACAACATATTCTTCATCATCCCAAACTGAAACTTCTTTTGGTAGGTTGATAGAGACACTATAATAGAGTAAACATGCCAAGATAGGTCCAACCCAAAAAACCCAATGTCCATTCCATAATGAGCCTCCATGAAGCAACGCCGCGCCTAAGCATCTTGCTGGGTTAAGACCAACACCAGCATAACCGGTCCGACCTGATACGGTTATAGACAAAAATACTGCCAATGCCATGGACCCAGCTACCACCAAGCATACCATTGGCAAACCCAAATTCTTCGACCTTTTTTTGTCAAAAGCCAATGTGACACCCAAAAAGAGTACCAAAAATGTGCAAGAGAATTCCAATAACAAAGCTTCATGCTGATTAATACTAGAATTGAGTCCTTTGTCACCAAGGGCACAACCCCCTAATGAATATGTGTTTATTAATTTTGGATCCATCACACAGTTTAGTATATAGAAACCAATTATTGAGCCAATGCATTGTGCCAACACGTAAAGGAGTGCACGAGAAATAGTGACAAAGCCTTTTAGAACAGCTATGAATGTGAAAACAGGACTCATGTGGCCACCAGATAGAGGAACTGTCACAATTAGGAACAAAAAAGCTATGATGAAGACTGCAAAGGGAATAATAAGCTTAGGATCGAGTTCTTGTGAGTCCAAGCATGCAATAATGGAGGCAGAGAAGGTGACCATTAGAGAGGCAGTTGCCACTAATTCTATCAAAGCTGCCTTCCATGTCTAACAGAGAAGAAAAAAAAGAGTAGAAAAGAGTGTATTCAAATAAACCAGTCATTTGACTTATAAACTAAATCTCTTTCTCCAATATGGTATTTGAATTATATAAATATAATAAGTAGTCCCTAAACTATTTTCAGTTCATCAAAATAATTAAGGGACTAACTTGACGAACTATAGTTTAAAAACTACTTATTATACTTTTTTGTGGTGTATATGTCATAACATGCAAATTTATATGCACAATCTTAATTAATTTTAAATATTTATTGAAATATTTTCAATGACTATTTTATTTTAGGCTTAATAGTAGTTTTGGCCCTTTAAGTATCAGAAAATTGCGATTTTGGCCCACTAACAAAATAAAATACAATCTAGCCTCATAAGTTCTGCCCCTCTTGCAGTTTTGGCCTCCATGTCAATTTTGACCAATTCAACGCTGACGTAGATCCACGTGTGTAATTTTCAATTTAAAAAAATAATTAAAATGCCACGTGTGTAATGCTTTAATTAAAAAAATATTTTTATTTTTTATTTTTTTAATTAAAAATATTAAAAAGTAATTTAAAAAAACAAAAATAATTAAAGCATTACACACGTGGCTCGTCATCGTTGAATTGGTCAAAATTGGTTTGAGGGTCAAAACTGCAAAAGGGGCTGTACTCGGAGGTTTATTTTGTTACGGGGACAAAATCGCAACTTACTCATACTTAGACGGCCAAAACTGTTATTAAGCATTTATTTTATAAAACAAAAACAGTGTGTAAAATGACTGAAATTCATATTTAATTATTAATTACCTCAGGGCTAAAAAATTCATGCACGCCAAGAGAAGCCCGAAACTTCCCTTTTAAAGGGGTTTTAGGTCCCAAACAAATTTTCTCGCAAGTTTGAAATGACATAGAAAGATTTTCATCAGCTACTCGTGAGTTTGTTGAATTCATGGGTTCTATATACTTAAGATTGTATAAGGATTTTTTTTTATGATCAAGAAAAATAATAAAGATAATTATTTGGTATTGTTGTGATTGATAGTTGATAACAACCCTTGACTCTTGAGGATTAGGTGATTGACTAAGTGGTGACTAGAAAATGCTATTTATAGTGCAATGACGACGTTAATTGCTATGTACATTAACTAATTTTTTTGTTGTTGTTGAAGGAATGAACATTAACTTAATAGAATGATGGAATGTAACTGCGTGAATTACTAAAAAATGTAGAAAGGTTTTGAGCTTACTCAATAGTCATTTTCCTGCAAAACAAAGAGAAAAATCTCTAGTTTTTGTGAACTTATTCAAATTGAACAATGCCAATTTTTGGACCTTTGTAACTCTGCAGTCCGGCATTCAAATTAAAGTAAACTAGTTTTCAAAGGTAAAATGTATATAGAATACTATTGTTGTTTTTTTTACAATTAAGAGACTAATGCTGTGAGTTTAATTTGTATAGCATAAAGAAAGGTCCAAAAATGTATATAAGGTAAATGTATATGAGATACTAATGATTTTGCCTATATGTGAAGAGCTGTTCAGACAAAATTATCTTGAATTGGGTAAATGTGTGGAAGTATTTGAATAGAACCCATAACCCATGTAATTGTGTATTTATGTTTTTACTTTAATTTTTAAAATTAAACACGGGTGAGAGAGCTGCTCATGTCTCTCTGCATGAGAAACTTGTTCTTTGGAATTTAAACATGCAAGGCCATTTTTTTTGTTACTAGTAAATGATCTAATGTTATTTTGGATTGGTGTTTCATAAATTTGCAAGACAGATACAGTGAAAACAAGGTATGTGTAGTTATGTCTGAGGAAATACTGAAGAAGTATACCCTGAACATTTTGTTAAAGGCATCCCACTGCAAAGCAGCTGCTAAAGATAGTATGTAACCTGTTTCATTCTTTCAATTTAGAACCTGTTTCTTATAGATTTAAAAATAATAATAATTATTGTATTTCGAAAAATGGATTTTTTGAAAACTTACTCAAATATAGTATAAGTTATTTCAAACGTAATAAGTTAAAAGAGAAATTTTGACATTCACTAACTTTAATATTTAATATTTTGAAAACTTTAATATTTAATATTCAAAAATATATCTTTCAAAAATTATTTTCATGAAAAACTATTTGAAATAGCTTCTTACATTCTTTAACGGCTGATTTACATTCTCTGTCTAAGCTTCATACTAGTATCCAATGGCAGAAATCTAGAATTACTTGGTTAAAAGAGGCTGACGCTAACTCAAAAATTTTCCACGGTGTTATGTCCTCTAGAAGAAGAGTGAATTATATTGTTTCACTCTCAGTGAATGGTAATCAAATTGAAGGTGTATCTGATAAATTGGGAGGGGAACTAGGAAAATATCTTGGATAAATTGGGACACTATTTGTTGCAAACAAGAGGATGGAGGTTTGGGGGTAAGGAGGATTAGGGAGTTTAATTTATCTTTAATTGGCAAATGGTGTTGAAGATTAAGGGAGGAAAAAGGTAGTTTGTGGTATAGAGTTTTAGTTGCGAGGTATGGCGAGGACGATGGGAATATTAATGATGGGGGGAGCACAACCTCGACGTGGTGGCGAAACTTGCTTAGTATTAAGGAGGGCGTTGGTGAGGGGGATGGCAGTTGGTTTGACGATGACATTCAGAGAGAGGTGGGGGATGGAGTAGGTACTTTATTTTGTTGGGATGCTTGGTTGGAGGGAGGTACTTTGGAGAGTAGATATTGTCTTCTTTTTTATCTTTCTATTAACAAAACGGTAAATGTATCAGATATGTATTTGTTAGGTTGGGGAGGGAGGTAATGCTTGGAGATGGAGGAGAAGATTGTTGGCTTGGAAGGAAGAGTTGGTGCGTGAGTGTTTTTTTCTTTTATCGCCCATTGTTTTGTAGGCTAATATGAAGGACAGGTGGATTTGGAAACTTCATGTCTCTTCCAAACACAATGTTACTAGTGTTTACAACCTTCTGGCTTCAAGGGATGCCTCTTTACCTCGTGTTCATACTACGTTTTTTGGGCATAAGGAGGTTCCTTTAAAAGTCAACATCTTTGTTTGGCGGCTACTTCACAACTTTTTACCTACAACTGACAACTTAATTAGGAGAAGTGTTCTTCAACCGAACACTCATATTATTGTTCAAGTGGTTAGGCTTTGTTACAATCAAACCAACTCATGTTAAAGATCACTTACTTCAATTCAGATCGCTGAGCGGTTTCTCTAAAAACATATGCAACACTTTCTACTTGATTTGGTTCTCTCTTCCTTTTTAGCTTCTTAAAAAAAATAGCTTCTTGTTTTAGAGATTTTTTAAAATTTTATCATCAAAAAAAACCATACTTAAATGATGAAATGTTTAAAATGACTTTTAAAGATAAGTTGTTTAAACCAATTTCTCATTTGAAGTTTTTTTAATAAAAATCTTTGTTAAATATTATAACAAAAATATGAAACACTATAAAAGATCTATTTTTTAAAAAAAAGTTATAACAAACCGCCGTAAAAGCATCGGATTTTTAATTATCTTTTTGGTGGGTTAATTAGTTTAATGCGGTTTTTATTTTAATCAATATAATTTAAAGTATAATCTCTTGTAATGTCTATTTTTATTTAGGCCAAACTTGAATTACTAATTGTTGGTGACTAAGTACTAAAAAATCTATTTTTAAAAAAAAAGTTATAACAAACCGCCGTAAAAGCATCGGATTTTTAATTATCGTTTTGGTGGGTTAATTAGTTTAATGCGGTTTTTATTTTAATCAATATAATTTAAAGCATAATCTCTTGTAATGTCTATTTTTATTTAGGCCAAACTTGAATTACTAATTGTTGGTAACTAAGTAGAGTTTTCTATTCCCCTCAAAAAAGAACTTGAGTTTTCTATGAAATAAATTTCTTCTTTTGGACTTCTAAACAAGTGCCCCAAAGACACATGTTAGCATTTCCCTAATTAAAATAGTGTATTGATGTGGTTTGTCAATTTCTTCTTAATCTAACCAATCAATTGGGTTCAAGTGGTTAATGAGTTGCACCAAGGATGAATTGGGTTCAACTGGAGGGTTGATACCAAAAAAATTCTTCCTAATGTTCTACAACTTAATATCCCTTTTTTTTTTTTGAAAAAAAAAAGTCATAATTTGAGCTCAATTTCTTAGCAAACATTTTTCACACTTTGAAAAGTTTAGAGTGTTACAAGGTTAGACTATATCAGTCCACAATCCACTAAGTAACAAATCTATTCAGATGTAGACATTTGTTTCCATATCAAGCCGGTATATACCGGTCCATAATCTGGTAAGACCTACGTCATTGTAATTTTGTAACACTATTGTACTGTAATGTAAATGAATCATATATTATAGATAGGTTTTTGCAATGATCGAACTATTGGTTTTATCACGTTAAGAAAATTTTACCTTATACCTCACACTTATACAATTATTCCTACTAGACTCTAACCCGTGTGATGCACGGATTTTTCGTTGCGATAGACTGCAATTCATATGTATTTTAAATTCAGTAACATATTTAACTATGATCATTATTATTGTGAACAATAAAAGAAAAGAGGAAAAATGATCAATTCATAGAATTTGGAGAGAAGGAAAAGAATCTAAAAATCATGATGGATCTTCTGATAACTTAGAATTATGTATTTCAATATAAGTAATGTAGTCCGTGCAACCAAAGTTTGTTTGAACCAATATTTACGAACAAAAAATGATAAATGACAGTTTATGGAAAGTGGAAAAGGTGGGGGGTGCAACCAAAGTACAACAATTAACACACTAAAATAACCATTTGATTTCAACTGATCGAAATAATTGTTTTAAGAACCAAAAACGATACGCATACTGAACCGGGGGGG